>BNJV01001301.1_pt1 | contig 128954 bp, 194 predicted proteins | sample 8540591 | NCBI WGS metagenome assembly BNJV01 (sample SAMD00202457, study PRJDB9452) | human saliva metagenome | host: Homo sapiens | reverse complement strand
CTCCTGCAATGTTTGATGTTTTTGCGGTATCGCTTATGGATGTCTTTTTGTAACTGTTGCACTTGAATTGTAAATTCGCCACATACGCAACGAAGCGCTCAGGTGTATGTAAACCAGCCACCACCCCAAACGGGATGCCCCACCACATCAACCCCAGGAACTCCTCATGAACACGCGCGCCGGACATACATCGCCGTCGTTGGCCGCCCAACGTCCGGCAAATCCACCCTCATCAACCACCTCATCGGCCAGAAAATCGCCATCACCGGCAAAACCGCAGACCACGCGGCATGCGCTGCGCAGCATCCACACCACGGGCGAACCAAATCATCTTCGTCGGTACATCCACCAAAGCCGGAAAAAGCATCAACGCCATGAACCGCACCACCGCCTGGCAAAGCATGGACTACGTCGATCTCATCCTGCAGGTCTCTGAGGGGCCGGACGCTGGAACGACGAAGACGCGCGCGCATCGCCAAAGCGCTGGCCGCAGGCGACAGTTCGTCATCGGGTGCCGAACAAATCGACCACCTGCGCGACAAAACCAATGCTGCTCAAAGAACTGGTACATCCAGGCCTCAACAGCTGAGCCATCATCCCGTCTCCTTAACAGCGGCAAAACCTCGACACCCTCGAGCGCGCGCTGATACCGTTTCTCCCCGAACAGCCGTGGCTCTCGCGAAGACCACATCACCACCGCCGGCATGCGCTTCATGGCTGCTGAAATCATCCGCGAAAATCTTCCGCTACCTGCCACCAGGAAACTACGCCCTCGGCGTCATCATCGACCAGTACCCGCAGATGAGAGCGCCTCGTCGAAATCGACGCGCCACCATCGCGGTGAGCGCGACAGCCGTGACAAAGGCATCGTCATCGGCAAGGCGCAGACGGCGCTACGCCTCTCATCGGTCAGCGCGCGCGCGAAAGAACTGGAAGGTCTCCGACTGCGGAAAGTGATGCTGCGCAGCACACCGTGAAAAACCAAAGAAAGCTGGCGCGACAACGACGCCATCATCCACGACATGGGGCACGGCGCGCACAGAAGACGCCTGATGTCGCGCCAGAACGCGCCGCTCGACCCTGCACCCCGCGCGTCGGCGGACTTATCGTCCTCGCCGCGCTGTTGCACGTGACACACGGCTGCGGCGGCCATCTGCCCGCTGCCGATCGTCATCGTCGCTGGGCGGACAGGCGCTGATGCTGCATTCAAATCCGCCGCGATTTTGCCGCCATCGACGCCGCCAGCGGCTTTACTGAGACGGACGGCGACCGCCCACCTCGACACCATCGACCACACCGCGCCGCGCATCCTGCACGAAAACAAACTGCTCACCGCCGCGCAGCAAAACGCGCTCGCAACTGCCGGCGCGCTTACGTCGCCGAACAACAAACGCCCCGCCGGCGCCTCAACACAAGCTCACCCGCAAACGTCTCCCGCAGAATCGCCAGCACCGCCGCAATTTGCGCGCCTGCACGCGGTGCGTGACGGCGTGAGATGCTGACCGCAGGCGGCGTCCATTCCCGCAGACGCGCCACCGCCCGCAGCACGTTAGCGCGCCGCCGCCTCGCCCTCGCCATCAGCGCGCGCAGTCCCGCTTCGCACAGCACGCACCGCCGCGAGCTGGTTTGCAGTAAAGACTGTGCTTCAGCCCTCCGGCAGATAGCGCGCCTCGCCGCGCTGTAGTTTCCAGACAGCAGCGCGCAGATGGTGCAGCCAGCGTTGCCGCGTCAACGGCGTGTGGATGGTGCGCGCGCATGCTTCCAGCCGGTCGGGCGCAGCGCAGATCATCCGCCGCAATGCCGCCGCGCCGCAAAGGCAGAAAATACGCAAACACCGCTGTTCTGCTGGATTAGTGCCAATATCATCCTGATTCCCTATATCCCGCCCGGTTGGGGGCATCGCCTCGCTTTATGCCGACGCCTCCTCCTTGGCCTGGGAAATCTGCCCTTTCTTTTGCTGGGTCTGGCGCAACCGCCGCGAAACCCTCCGCCACTGCCTTCGTCGTGGGAAATGCCGCTGCGACTCTCTGTCCTGCTGGCATTCCCGACGATTCCCGCCCTGCAGCGATCTTGCCGGCGGCAGCGAGAGCCGCCATCCCGCGCGCGCATTTCATATCACGCAGCGCGCACTGCTGCCCAGCGCTACTATCTGAACCTTTACCTCAGCCGCTGGCGAGGCGAAAGCGCGCACCCTGAGCACCAGCGGCGGACACTTACCAGGCGCTTGCCCGCGCCGCAACTGCATCCGGCAGACGAATACTGGCGGCACAGCGCCACCCTCAAGCGTTTTGAAATCCTCGACGCCACCCCTTGGGTATGGCGGGTTGCCGTGATTTACAGCGCCGCTAGGCGCTTTCCAATGTGTATGTAACTACCTCATATGCGAGACAACGAGCGCTGCCGTTGCCGGCAGCTCGCCGTGACGGATAGCGGTCAGTACATGCCCTCGCAGCCTTCGCGGAGCGCTGATGTGAGATATGCTCACCTGGGTGCAGGCGCCGAGCATCATTTTGTGCGTTTCGCGACCGATGCCGGAGGTTTCCGCAACCGCCAAACGGGCGCGCCCACAGGCGAGGCGGTTGCGCCAGTTAATCGTGACGCGCCCAGTTTCCAGCGCGCGCGGGGTGCGCAGGCAGCGGTTGATACTCGCGGCTCCACACCGCGCCGCCGAGGCCGTATTCGCTGTCGTTCGCCATTTGATGACTTCTTCCTCGGTTTTGAATTTGATGACAGTCGCCACCGGGCCGAAAGATTTCTTCTTGCGCAATGCGGTCGCGGTTACTTTTGCCTCAATCAGCGTCGGTTCGATAAATTCGCCTTTGCCCAATTCCTTCGACTTTTTGCCGCCGGTAATATGCGGCAGCCTCTGTTCACCGATTTTTGATGTATTTCAGGATGGTGTCAGGTGTCCAGCGCTGACTTGCGCGCTCATTTGCAGTATCATCCTCCCAGGGCAAGCCGACTTTTACTTTTTGAACTCTTCGGCAAGGGGCAGCGACAATTTGTCATAATACCTTCTTGCACGAGGATGCGCGAGCCAGCACACATGCTGTCCTTGATTAAAGAGAATGCCTTTTGCGCGCCTTGAGAGCTTTTATCAAGGGCATATCATCGAAAAGATATTGGCAGATTACCGCCCACTCGAGTGTGGCAGGAATGAGCAATTCGGCGGCAGCAATGCCGATGGCGGCAACTTCAGTCGAACCGGTAAGGCAGGTTGCTAAAACCTTTATGGCGCAGCATGTATTCGCCAGATTTACTGCCGACCGCATAATATTCAGCACGCCTTTCCGAGTAAATGGTTGATTTTCTCTCCCTAATGACAACAGGCTGAGTGAGGTGCTGGAGGAGGGATGGATAACGATGGTGCAACCGGCGGCAAGTGCGGGCGCGATTTTCCAGGCGGCCATGAGGAAAGGAAATTCCACGGAATACTGCGCCGACGACCAATCGGTTCGCGCAGGACGATGGAAGGTCTTCTTCCGTCAGCTGGTTGGCCGTGCCTTCTTCGCCACGAATGACGCCAGCGAAATAGCGGAAATGGTCGGCGGAAAGCGCAGATATCGGCAGCGCGTGTTTCGCGGATAGGTTTGCCGTTATCCAGCGTTTCTTGCAGCGCGAATAATTCGAGATTTTCTTCGATGACTTCGGCAATTTTTATCAGGATATTGGCGCGTTCGGCGGCAGTGGTTTTCAGCTTTTGAAGGCTTCTTGCGCGGCGGCAACCGCGGCATTGACATCGGCCCGTCGCATCGGTAAATTTCGCCAATAGCTGTCCATTGGCGGGATTGACGGATTCGAGCAACTCGCCCAGCTTCGTCCATTCACCGTTAATTAAGGGCCGTAGGCGGCAGAAAATACATTCAGGTACTCATGGCGGGTCTCCCAGGATTAAGGAACAGGAATGTCGGCTATTGCCACGAGGCAGCTTAGTATTTTTGTTTTTACTTTGCAAGATGTGGTTTCATTCGGATTTCGTGTTATTTTGAGATAGGCGCTCTTTCGCGATGAGTTTGTCTGATTTTGCTTTTAGTGTTTTGCATTTCGCGGGATTTATGTTTTCATGCGGGCATGGGGCAATATGTGGCGATACCCATAAAGTCTCACTACCAGGCATGCCGCCGAAGACAGTACGCGTTATGGGCGTATAGGACAAAAAGGAGCCAGAATCGCTGTAAAGCCTTATGCTGCGGGCTTTAAGCGGGGTCAAGGCTTTGAACACAAAAAATGCTTTTCTGCGGCTCAAGCAGATCAGATGGCTGGCAAAATGGCAAGCAACGATATAAATGCAAAGGCTTGCGGCAAACGTTTTGACGGCGGCAGGCATTCATCGACGCTTCGCGCCGTTCCTCAGCAAACACCGCAATCGCACGCGGACATCAAGCGCGTCGTTGCCGAGACGACCTCGTCGTCGTCCACGTCCACAGCCAGCTCACGCCGGACGAACGCGGCGAAGCGGTCATCGACATCTTCCGCCCGGACGAAAAAGCGGGAAAATCGTCGACACTGGGACGTCGTCTTAACCCGTGCCGGAGAAAAACGGCGAGCGGGCGACACGATAGTTTTGAGGCTTCGTGACCTAAAAATCGCCAGTGCGGGATTTTTAGTCAACAGACAAAGCTCGCCCGCGTCGCGACGATGCCATTGCCCACTGCAACAGCGCCGTGAGCACCGGCGGAAACTGCGGCCAAAATCGGTCAGCGCTATTCCGTGCTGGCGGCGGTTTCGCCGAAGACCGCGCGCGAAACCAGCCCGTCTTCCTCCAGCTGCTTGAGTTGCCGAGCAACATCGCCTCGGTCGCCGCCGCCAGCAAATGGCGGTGCAACTCGGCAAAGCGCCGCGCCGTCTTGCAAATGGTAAAGAATCACCGCCTTCCATTTACCGCCGACCAGATCCATCGCCAGACTGAGCTAGACAGAGGATACACCTTGCCCTTCAGGCGGACAAAATCGCTCACACGTTCTTCCTTCATATCCAACCTATTGAAAAAGATAGTCTTGTTCTCCCTGTCGCGCGCCGATACTGGCCGCCGCCAAAAAGCAGGAGGCCCCATGCAACCTCATCGCCATCGCGGGCGCGACAGCAAACAAGGCCGCAGCGTCGCTGCCACCCTGCTACGCAGCGGACATGCCGCGTGCGCGCCGTCACCCGACCCAACCGCGCCCGCAAGCCGCGCGCGCTGGCACAACTGGGTGCCGTCGTCGCCTGCGCTCGCCGTCGGCCGATGCTGCTGGCGTGCTGCCTTTCGTGGCGCAGACAGCGCCTTTCATGACCCCGCCCACCCGCCGAACGACTCGGACGAATTCGCCCTCGGCTGCGCTCGCCGATGCCGCCGTCGCCGCAGGCGTGCCGCACCTCATCTTCGGCAGCGCTGGAAACACGTCGCCGCCATCAGCGCGGCGACAAATACGCCGCACTTCACCGGCTAGGGCGCGCATCGCCGACTCACACTCCGCGGGCTGCCGGTGGCGCACAGCTTCATCATGCTGGCGTTTTTCTACACCAACCTGCTCGATACGTGCCATCCCGCGCCGCGAGCGACACGCTGCTGTTGCCCATCTACCTGCCGGAGAGACTATCGCGCGCCCGCCCTTCGTTGATCCGCTGACCGCCACCGGCCCGGCAGTCGCGAAGCTCGCTCACCCGCCCAATACCGGGGACAAACCCTGCCCGTCATCAGCGACGTACTCTCGCCGCGCGACATCGTCGCTCACCTTCAACCGCGTTACCGGTATTCGGCGCCGAATACACGCAGCGCCCTCGACCGCGACGGCCTGCCATGTTCCCGCCTTCGCCGCCAACGAACTGCTGGTGCAGGAACTACTCGGCATGACGAGCTATGCCGTCGAATCACGGCTACTACCGCCTGAACGCGACCTTGCGCGGGCCGCCGCATCGACCCGACCGCGTTCATCAGAACAATTCCTGCGCCATAGCGGTTGGCGTGGCGAAGTGGTGTCATTCGGCGCGGGGCATTAAAATGCCATTCCGCAAACCAACAGGGGTCAGTATGCCCATCCGCCTCGATCAAACCGACGCTTGCCCACGGCCTATCAGCGCCTACTGCTTGACGCCGTCACGCCGCCGGATCGCCGCTGCATGGCGCCGTGCTGGAGCGTTTCCCGATGTTGCCAGCTGGCTTTGCCTTCTGCGACGCCCCCGGCGCCGCGCTGAGGCTCAATGGCGTCGCCAAAGTCGCCGACTCCACCTCACTCGCCTGGACGACACCGCCGCGCAAATGCGGCATCATCAACATCCGCCACGAACTCAATGAATTCCTGCGCCAGTACGGCCACATCGGCTACTCCACCGTCCACCCGCCTGCTGGAACCAGGGCTATGCGACCGAAATGCTCGCCCTCGCCCTGCAATACGCGACGCGCTCGGCCTGCGTGAACTGCTGACTGACGTGCAGTCCGGACAACCCAGCATCCGGCGCGTCATCGACGGCGGCGTGACTGGGACAGCATCGTCGAATTCAAAACCCGTCTGCCATTACCGGATACGGCGCGGGGCATAGCGCCGCGGAAACACGCGAGCTCTGCTAAGCCGTCTGTAGCCACGATGAAAACCCGCTATATAATGACCTCCCCACCTACGGAACCCCGTCTGATCAGATCCCCGTCATCCTGCTCACCCTCGGCTTCGCCGCCGCCATCGTTAACCCCGAAGCCTCGCGCAGCCCGCAGCCCCGCCGCGACCAACCCGAGCAGTCGCCGTGAACGCACTCGCCGCCCCGGCGCGCATCACCGCCACCTGCCGGAAAAACATCTCGACGCCAAACAGGCGGCGACCATCAGCTCTGGACTACCCCGGCGACGACAAACCTGGTATTTCGACACGACGGCAACCCGACCGAAAACCGCCAGCCCGGCGGCTACTACTGCAAAGCATTGGGACAAACCGCCGACGGCCGCCGCGTCGTGCAGGGACTACCACCAAGACAACAACACCCGCAAAACCGCACCCTTTCATCCTCAAAACGACAGCGACCCGCACGACTTCAACAGCGACAACGCCGACGTAAACCGTCTGGTACCGCAAAGACGGCAGCATCGAAGCCTTGAGGACTACCGCGACGGCAGCGCACTACAGCCGCCTCAACATCTACCGAAACGCGCCTCGCCGCACAAATGCCGCTGGACGACAGCCGCAGCGACACCGAAGATGACCCCTACCGCAGCGACCCCATTGCCAGCGGCCTGCGCCTCTACCACCCCAATGGCAAACCCTCAGCTACATCCACGCCGATGACGACGGCCGCGCCGAAATCACCTACCGCGAAGACGGCAGCCCCGTCATCGCCACCCTGCGCATGCCCGACGGCAAACTCAGCGAAATCAGCAGCTGGGACAAAGACGGCAACGCCGCGAAGACGGCCCCCGACTTTGAAGAAATCAAAAGCCCTCAGGAAAACCCAAAAGACAGCGCCTGCTGAACTCGTCAGCCACCTCGAATTCATGTTCATGAACGACGCGCCGCCGCAGAAAACCCCTGCCCGCCCCGCGCCTAACCCGCCCTCCTCCCCAGCGTGCTGGACGCCAAACAGGCAACCAACCTCACCCTCGACTCACAGCGCCGAAACAGGACGGCGAGACCTGGCACTTCGACCCACGGCAACCGACAAAACCGCCAGCCCCGGCGGCTACTACCGCAAAAGCGCTGGGCAAAACCGCCGACGGCCGCCGCGTCGTCGACACTATCAGGACAGCAACACCCGCAAACCGCGCCTTCATCCTCAAAAAGACGCCGACCCGCACAACTTCGGAGAACGACACCGCAGACAGCAGCGTCATCTGGTGCACCGCAAAGACGGCAGCACCACGCCGTGCAGACCTTCCAAAAACAGCGAACCCAAAGCCGGTGAACATCTACCAGGACGGCCGCCTCGTCGCTCCAAATGCCGCGCCCGCAAGACCTGGACGAGCACCGACCCTACCACCAGCGCAGGCAGTATCGCCGACGGCCTGCGCCTCTACCAGCAGCGGCCACCTGCTCACACCTCAGCCAACACCACGCCAACCAAAGCGACGAAATCCTCTACGACAGCGACGGCAACCCGCTCGCCGCCTACCGCTCGCGCCAGGGGCGGCCGCCTGCCCTCTGGAGCGTACTGGACGAACAGCCTGACAAAACAGACGGCCATCAAAAAGCACTCCAGCGCCGCGAACACATCGAAAACATGATAGCCGCCGAAAGCGTAGAAGCACCGAGCGAAACCAGCCTGAAAAACACCGCGCCCGCCGTAGAACAGCCCGCTCCCCCATGAGCGCGGAAGGGCTCAGACAGCCGCCAACCCCAAAAGAACCCGGCGCACAGCAGCCCGCGCCTGCCTCCCAACCTGACACAGCCACAAACGCTACACCTGCGCGTCGCAACCAAAACAAGCCGTCACCACGCCAAACCCCGAGCAAAAATACAACCTCGGCGGCATCCACCTGCTCAAAACCGGCATCGAACCCGACACCCTTGACGCGCCCGCGCCAAACCGCGCGCGCCTGCCGCCGTGCTGGACGCCAAACAAGCTGCTGAAAACCCCATTGACTACACAGCGCCAGAAGCCGACCAATACGCCGACCGCACCGGCAAACCGGCAGACCAAACCCGCCCCGGCTGTCCCTCCGCAAAACCCCTGGGCAAAACCGCAGACGGCCGCCGCGTCGTCCAGGACTACAGGACAGCAACACCCGCAAACCGCGCCTTCACCCTGAAAAAGACGCCGACCCGCGCGACTACACCACCGGCGCGTGGACGGCAAAATCACCTGGTATCGCCCGGACGGCAGCATCCTCGCCATCCAGCAATACCGCAACGGCGCGCCATAAGCCGCCTCAACCAATAACGGCCGCCTTGCCGTACAAAGCGAACAGCCCGCAGGCGTTGCAGAAACAGATGGCTACAGCAGCGCCGGCGAAGTCAGCCAAGGCAGCCGCTGCTACCTACCGCAAGCGGCCAGCTGCTGGCACTGCACGCACGAAACGGCCTGTCTTGCGGGAATCGCGACTGCGAATGGGCGATCACTCTCACGACAACAACGGCCGACCGCTCGCCGCCTACCACGGCGAACGCAACAACGACGTCGCGTTGCGCCAGATGCTGGAACACCCTGAACCACACGCCGCCACGGAACAGACAGCGCGCCGCCAAACCTTTCTGACACCGCGCTGGAGCGCCCTGGACGAACTGCGGCAAATGCGGCAACAAGACGGCCTCTGAACGCGGTGCCAGCGCTCCGGCGAACCGCAGCAGGGCACCTTTACCCACGTTAGGTAACATCCTTGCTTGCTCGCACGAAGCGCGAGGAGCCATAGAGCGCATCTTGACGCACCACAGCCCGTGACGGGCTTTGCTGCCTCGCCCGATAACGGCACACACACGCAGCCGGGCTGCCGTCATCTGCGGCAGAATTTCCAGCGACTCAAACTGACGCTGTGCCGTCCGGCAGCGCTGCAGGGCGGCGGCAAAGGCATCGGCATCAAAGCCGTCTTCGTGAGTGACGACAATATTGCCCGTTACGTGATGTTCACGCCATTTGACGCCAGGCGGCACTCATCCCGCGTCTTTTCAGCGCGTCGGCGTTGTCAGCGGTGAGGCCGCTGGCGTTAACTGAGGGTCGTGGCATGGTGCGCTCCTCCGGTCTCGTGGGGAAAACGCGCCGGGCGGCGCGTTCTCCGCTTCTGATGCGCGGGCGATGCCAACTGTCCGCCGTTTTTCTTTTTATTTTCCTGAAGATAGTTCGCGCGCTTCTTCTATCAACTGCAGCAGCCCGGCGCGTTCGCCGTAGTCGCTGCAGCTCAGGCGGCCGGCGCGAGGCGGAGGACGCCCGGCCCAGATCGAGCGCGCCGCGCATTTGCCGCCTTTGAGCGCTTGCGCGCAGCTGGCGGCGGCGATGGCAAAGCGCGTCGCTTCTTCGGCGTCGTGACAGCAGGATGCTTTTCGCGGCAATGGGCGTTCGATTAGCTGGCTTTGTTCGCCTCTCGGCGCTTTGTAGCGCAGTTTCGGCCAGCCAGCCGTATTCGTCCGCGCTTTGCCGCCCGCGGCGAGGGCGTTTTGGCAGTGGCGCGCGTCCAGCCAGCCTGTTTTGCCCTGCCGATGAATTTCGCTGTGCGGTAATGTTACGCCCGGCGCCGATGTCGCCGGCGTCCACACGGTCGTTGTTGAAAGTCTTCTTCTTCGCGCAGGGAGGCGGTTTTCGCAGCCGACAAGGGCGGTATTCTTTGACCGCTGCCGGGTTGAATTCGAGCTGGATTTTTATGTCGCAAGCGCGCAGGCGGTGGCCAGCGTTGAGGTGAGACTGGCGCACCAGCGCTTTTCGCTCCTCGGCTTCGCTGTCGATGTAGCTGTGGTGCCGTCGCGCATCCGCCAGTTGTTCCATCGTTTCGTCGTTGTAGTTGCCACGGCCGCGTACAAGGGTGGTGAAGGCCCTGATGCCGCTTTTGCGTTTATCAACGTAGTTTTTTGAGCGTCGCCGGGTGGCGAAGTCTGCGTTAAAGTCGCGCCGTCGGTGGCGAGCAGATGCAGTTGATGCCGTCTTTGCGGTAGTTTCGCCACTGCGTCGCGGGCCATGCGCAGCGCTTCGCCGCCCGCCGCAGTTTGCGCGCCGTGCCGCAGCAGCGTTTGAGGCGGCGATGATGGACTTCTTTTTGGTCGCCCGCGGTCGGCATGCGGGATTTCGGCGGTGCTGCCAGGTAGTGATGAGCTGATGCGGTCGTCTGGCGCGCAGCGCTGGCGAAGTGGCAGACGGTTTCACCAGCGGCAGTTTGTCGGGGTCGTCCATCGAGCCGGAGGTGTCGATGAGAGACGGGTTGGCGGGCGGGCGCTCTCGCGCGCAAGTCGGCTGCTGGATGGCGATGCAGCAGATGAGTTTGGCGTCCGCTTGCCGCGGGAGATCAACCACGGTTTTGGGTGTGCACCGCGAAGGTTTGCCGTCCTGCGGCGGCGGGTAACGCTCGTAGGCGAAAGTAGTTGAGAGATTTCTTCGACGCGCACGGCGCATCGGCGGGCGTGCAGGCGGACATTTTCGCGGGTGAGCATGCCGGCGGATGTTGCTGTCGCGCGGTGTCAACGATCGATGCTGAAGGTGGAGACGGGCGCATCGCTGACGCGGTGTACCGGGTTCGCGTCGCTACATGGGCGTAACGTTCGCGGTTTTGCACTGCTACCGTGCCGCGAGTGCCCATTTCTGGCGACGGATTTGTTCGCGCCTGTCAGGTTGGCGCCGCCGGAACCAGCCATAATGTAGCCGAGACGGTTGGAAAAGGTCGGGGATGGCTTGCGCCTGCGGGCGACCGCCGCTTTTGCGAAACGGGCGCGCTCTTGGCGGCGTATTCTACCGGCGGGGCGTCGGCATCAAGGTCGTCGCTGACAAGCCGGCAGCGCTGACGCTCGCTGCCGCTGGCAAGACGACGGATGAGGGTGTTTTGCATCGGGATGCTCGCGTCAGCGGGATGCAAGCGGTGCCGCGATCGCGCCCTACAAGTTACGCTGACGTGTTCGCCGCTTTTGCCGTTTTGCTGATGAGGCGCCGCGCTTTCAGGGGTGGCGATGACGGTTTCGCGTGGCGTGCCGTAGCCGGTCGGACGGCACGATGTTCTTTCCGCTTGTACCGGGTGATGCGCGCGCCGATGGCGGCGGTTTCGGGTACGGCAGCGGGAAGGCGGTAGTGATACGCCGTGGATGCTCAGGCTGGTAATGCCCAGAAATCCAGCGGCGCGGTACGCCTTCAGCCGGGCTCGCCCACAAGGCGGCATCGCGGTCGGCATCCATTCGTCCGGACCTGGCGGCGGGCAGGAAGGACATCAGGCCGCTGTCGAGGATTGTTGCGAGGCGCCGTTTGTTTTCGGCGGCGAGGCGCGGTTCTGAAGGACATGGTCAGGCTTGTCGACCAAGGCGGGCGAGTATAACCCGCACCCTGTCCGTTACCGCCGCATTTTTCGTAACCCTAGCGGGCTGCGCAAAGTGCGTGCAAAATACGCGCCCGCTTCGACCACAACATCCCGTGCCACCCACCGCAACCTGCCCGGCGGTGCGGTGCCGATGAGCGCACCGACCGCGAAAATCTCGTCCTCCTTGGCGTGTCCTCGGCAACGCCGCCTCGCGCTGATTAAAGGCGTCTCGCCGGGGTTTTCGGCCATTCCTACGCGCTGATTGCCGACGCCGTGAATCCACCACCGACGTTTTCTCTCGCGCTGCTGCTCTATCTCGGCCTGCGTCTCGCCAACCAGCCGCCGGATGCTATGCATCCTACGGTGCTGGCCGCGCCGAAATCACCTCGCCCACTTTCATGACAGTCGCCTTCCTCCTCGCCTCGGCGAACATCATCACTGCAAAGCATCGCCCATCATCACCCACTGCAAGAATCCGGCGCCGTTCACCCTCATCGTCCTGTCATCGCGTGGTGGGCGTGAAGGAAGGACTCTACCGCTACTACCAGCGCAAAGCGGCGAAACCGCGAGCAGCGCGCTCGAAGCGCAAAGCCTGGCTGCACCGCAGCGACGCTGACTTCGCTCGCCGCGCTTCCTCGGCATTAGCATCTCGCTCATCATGGGCAAGGGCTGGAAAGCGCCGGACGACTGGGCCGCACTCCGCCGCCGCTGCCATCATCGCTCGCAACGCCTGGCGCATTTTCCGCCCGGCGCTGGCTGACGTCATGGATGAAGACTGTGATGCCTGCGCCAGCATCAGCGTCGCCAAAAACCGAGGGCGGCGTGCATGGCGATGCCAGGGGCTCTGGTGCGCAAGATGGGCAGCAAGTGCCACATCGACACCGCCTCCTGGTCGGCAACGGGCGAACGATTGGCTGCTCTGCGAACTCAAGCGCCGCCTGCGCGCCACCTGCACCTTGCAAAGGCCATACCTGCGGCGCATTTTTCATCGAATGCGACTGCTGCCCGTCTATCCGCACCGCGGGTGATCGTAGCGTATTGCAGCCAATATAGCGATACACCGAAGCCTCAGACCGGGGAGCGTGCCGCCGGAGCAGTACGCGCGGTTGTACGGCGCGGGTTCCCATAAAATGGCTTTGCCATTTTATGATTATGACACAATGACTTACCGTATGAGCTTTCAGGGAGTTACTATAAATAAAAACGAGTTATCCCCGCCTTTGTGTTGCCTGAAACCGTTAGACCCGTTCACGTGGAAGGTGACGTCGATGTTACCCGCAGGTGGCGCGGGATGCGGGCGAACTTCGTGCGCTTTGGCGACGAGCGCTTCGGCAGCAGCTTTGTGCATGCCGGGCAGCGCGATGTTGAGCGACGCCGAGGCGGAGAGTAAAGATGGCAATGCGTCTTTGCCGGTGACGTCGGCGTCAATGGCGAGGCCTTGCGGTACGGCGTTTTTCGTTACCGCGACCAGGCGCATCGCGCCGATGGAAGCAGGCGGCGTAGCCGGCGGCGAAAGTTGTTCGGGGTTGGTGCCTGCACCGTTGCGCCCGTTCTTTCGGCGGGGCGAGTTTGACGTCAGTTTGCCGTCGTCAGTTTTGGCAGCGCCGTCGCGTATGACAGCATGGGCGTGTGCGGTGTAGAGTGTGGTCGTGGTGTTTTCCTCTTGTGGGTGAATGGAGCGCTCACTAGGTAGTGCAACTTTTTTTTCGCGCGTTACTTGAAAGGTGAGGTTCGGGTGCGCCTTATGGTCCGCGCGTTATGCCGCCGGCGCGGTAGAGCAACACTATCGGCGCCAGCCGACCGCGTTGCGCAGGAAGGTGTGAGCGGTGAAACGGCGGTGTGTTTGGGCGCGGTCTGGTCGGATTGGGAGATTTCTGTCGCAAAGGGCACCGGCGCCGGTGTGCGAAACCGATGAGCAGACCCGCAGATTCCGGGGTGGGTTTGCCCCAGAGGGCGGGCGACGATAGCGGCGGTGATGATGAGCGGCACAGTGGTGATGATGCCGAGCGCCATCAGTAGAGGCCGTCCGTCTTTGAAACGGCGAGGCCGGGGCCGACGGCAAAGCCGACGCTGGCAGGGCGGCGCCGGGCCGAGTTCGCGCGCACCATGGTTCGGCGCTTTGCGAGACATGATGGGTGACGAAGCGCCCGCCGTGGCAGCTGATGAGGATATAGCGATGATGAGCGGGCCGCCAGCGAGGCCGAGAGTTTGACCGGCGACGCCGGGTATTGGGATAGGGATGGCACCGAGGATGATGCCGAGGTGGTGCCGAGGAAGAGTTCGGCGATGTGCGGGATTTACAGGTCAACGTTTGGGTTGCCGAAAGGCGGCGAAGCGGCGTGTTTGGTGGGCGTCGTCGCCGATGAGGGTGACAGGTCGCGCCGAATTGCAGGCAGATGTTGCGTTGGCGACGAGAATTCGATGCCGGCGCGGCGCACGCGGGTGATGTTCACACCGAAGCGTTCGTGGATGTTGAGGCTGTGGAGGTTTTTGTTGCAGACCGCGCTTTGGGTGATGTTCACCGCGTATGGCGTTGATAGCAGGCGGGCGAGGCGGTGCGCGGTTTGTCAGCAGAAGATGCTGGTGCTGACCTGGCGCCGATGAGGGTCATCAGGCGCGCTCGGTTTCCGTCGTCGCGGGCGATGATGGGGAGGACCTCGCCCTGCTGGGATGCGTTTGTTTTCTTCGGCGAGGTGATTTCGCCGTCGCGCGAGAGGCGGGAGATGGCAGCTGGTCCGGCGGGATTTGCCGCACGGCGGCGACGGTTTTGCCGGCAAGCATCAGGTTGTCCACTGCGGCGCGGTCGAATTGACGGAGGCAGTTCCGGCGCGCGCAGGCGCAGGGTCGACGTTTTCGGCGGCGACGTTGATGCGAAGCCGTATTTGACGAGGAAGATGGCGGCAATCAGCCCTTGACGCCGCCAGGGTGGGCGGCGGCGCCAGCAGCAGCCATTTGTACGGCGAGGTGCCGTCGCCGATGAGGTTGGTCAGGGTCTGCTGGGCAGCGCCGAGGGCCCAGGGGTGTTGGTGACTGCGCCCTGCATGATGCCGACCAGCGTCGGCAGGTCGTTGTTGGTAAAGCGGAAGAAGGCGAGGACGATGAGGATGTCAAAGAGGATGATGAGCATCAGCGCGTTCAATTTCAGCCCTTCTTTCTGGAGGGCGAAAAAGCCAGGGCCGACTTGCAGGCCGATGGTGTAAACGAACAGAATCAGCCCGAATTCTTTGACGAAATGGGCGATGTGTTCGTTTTATCGTGACCGAGGTCGGAATGATGCCGGTAAAGAGCACCAGCGTCACGCCGAAGGTGATGCCGAATGCGCAGGCGGCCAAGCGCAGCGCCGCTGAAGATGGTGAGGCGTAGATGACGGCGGTGTAGGCGACGCTTTCGTGTTGGGTAAAAGGCTGGGTGAGCAGTGCATGAACGTGTCGCCCAGTTCGCGTGATAAAACGGTATTTTAGCGCGAAACGCAGGGGCGGTTCAGGCGTCTTTCAGCTTCGCCCAGTCATGCACCGTCACGCCGCGCTGATCCCTGGCACCGCTTCATGCTCGGTTGGCGAGCGGGCGCGACAGGTTTCCGGGCGGATGGCGAGATGTTCGGCGGTCTTTCTTGGTGATATCCAAAGGATGGCGATGCCGTTTTTGCGCTCACCCTGCGTATGGTCGCGCAAATAATGCAACGAGCGGGTACGGGCGTCGAAACGCTCAACATCTCAATCTGCGAGCTCAAAAATCTGCACGTACTCCGCCATCGTTCCCATGATGGCGAGGCATAACTCCACGTTTTTTCAGAATATCGCGGAATTCGCGGTTGCTGATGACCAACAGTTCGGTGTCCTCGGTAGCAATCGCGTTGGCGGGGTAGGTGTCGTGGCGCATGAACATCAGCGCCTCCCGCCGAGGAAACTTCTGGCCGCGGCTGAACAGCTTGACCGTCTTCTCCTTGCCAAATCCGGCGCGGGGAAAATAAAGGCGCACCGTGCCGGAGAGGACGATGAAAAAATCCGTCGTTTTCTGATTTTGGGTAGAAACCATACTGCCCGCGCGGAATAACGGCGGCGGTGCTCAGTGTGCGGGTCGGCCAATTCGCGTTCGGCGGGCGACAACGGCACAAGAAGGTAATATTTTTCAAAGATATTAGCCATGACAGCGACACCTGCGGGCAGAGAAGAACCCGCCATTATAGACGCCGAAGCCGGACTATCGCTCCCGAATGCCCGCCACTCCAGCCGCCGCGTCCGGTAACTCACGCGCGCGGCGGCGGGCAGCACCCGCGACCGCTTCAGGCGCGCCATCAAGCAATTCATTCAAAATGCAGCTTCGGCAGACTGGAAACCGCGACCTGCGGGCGGCGCTCCAACTCGCGCATGACGGGCGCCAGCGAACTTTCGGCGCGAACATCCAGCGCCGCATAATGCGGGCGGCCGTCCTGGGCTAAAACGTATCCAACGCAATGCATCATCGGCTGCGCCATCGCGGGAAGCCCGGCACGCAGTGGTGCCGCGCAAAAGAAAAACCCGGTCCCGACCAGGCCGGATTGGGAATCGAAACAGCGCCTGCGGAAATGGTCGCTCGCGCCGCGGCAAACTCGTCCGCCATACTTGGCGAGCAGCAGCGCCTCTCGCCTTCCGGATGAAACGCAGGCGGCACGCCGCAGGCGCGTGACGGACTGCCGCGTGCGGTCTGGCTCATACCGACGCCAAACTCAGCACCACCTCGCCGTCGTCCGGCGCGGCGATAATGCAAACTGGCGCGTCAGCATCGTCGCCCAAAATGCACCGCCAAAGGAGGACGCAGCCGCGCGCCGCAAACACCCGCGCGCGCGCGTTGGCAAAATGCATCCTGCCGTCCGCCCGCTCAAAATCATTGCCAATCACCAACGGCTGAAACGCTTACTTATCGCGGCTTGTTGCTCCGTAACCTGAAACCGGCGGCGGGCGGCAGCGCCAGACAAAGTCGCCGACGACGATCCGGCACGATGCCGAGCCGCAAACCGGCAAACAGCGCTTAAGCGTCACCGAAAAGCGGCAAACACCGCAGGAGCTTGTCCACCGGCGCCCGTACGACGCCCAGCTGCAACGCCGCGCCCAAATAAAAGCACGACAATCCGTCGCCGCAGCGGGCGCGAACAGCCACTGCTGCCGCCGACCGCCGCGGCGGTTGCCGCCGCCGAAAACCACCCACAGTGCGACAATGCCGACAATAAACAGCGTGCGGATGAACGTCGCAAAATCACTGTCCAGCCCCTGCAAGCCAGGCTTGGCGAAAACAGCAATCGCGCAGCAAACAGCGCCGACAACAGCGCAAAAAACAACCAGGACATCGCAACCTCCGAAAAACAGCCGCGTATACGCCAAAAGCGCCCCGCATGGAACCGCCACAACAAACGCAACGCATAAGGGCGATGCGCTATAATCCTGACCTTTTTCCCCCATAACGAGAAAACATGAAAAAAACCATTGCCCCTGACCCTGTTGGCGCCGCTGCGCGCACTCGTTTGACGCCGCCATCACCCAAAAGGCTGCGCCTTCGGCCTGAAAACCGTAGAAATCGGCGACAGCCCCCGTGCCCAACACTGGCATCATCGCAAACGGGGCATCTTCGCGACCGAAGACGGCAAATACACCTGCAAGGCATTCTGAAGTGAACTCGGCGACAACGGCCCGATCGACCTCAATGCCGCTCCTGTGACTCAAGGCGCTCAGGACGAAATGATCCTCTTCCCGGCGAAAAACGAAAAATACGCCATCACCGTCGCTGCTCTTTGAGCACCTCCTGCCACTACTGCCAACTGCTGCACAAGACGTTGGCGCTCAACGAACGGCATCACCGTGCGATACCTCGCCTTCCGCATGCTGTACACCGGCAATAAAGAATGCTTATAAAAATGGAAACCGTCTTCAGCAGCGCCAAAGAAAACCGGGCGCAATGCTCATGACCTCGAAAACAGCCAAAAGACACATCCGAAACCCGCGCCGACAAAGTGAAAAAACACTACCAGCTCGGCCACCAGTTCGGCGATGCAGGGCACCCCCGCCATCATCACCGAAAGCGCGCTTTCATCCCGGCTACTACAAACGGACGACCTGCTGAAACTGCTGCAAAGAGACTTCCTCCTGAAGCCTTTAGCCTGAAAAAAAGCCCATCAGGGCGCTTTTTATATCTACGCACCCTCCGTCGCATAAAGTGCGCCTTGGCGCACCGTTCCCCACGGGATGCGTGCGAAGCCAGGCATGCGTTTCTACACCGGCAAATGGCAGCGGTGTCGTAAAAGCCCTCTCCTTTGGGACAAGCATTGCTCGCGCAAGCAGGGGGTGGGGTGAGGGCTATAGTATCTATGATGGGTGCGATGCAGTACAGAACCTATGCAGAGTGCCTCAAGCGGCTACCATAACAACGCCAATCCCAACCCGGAACGCCCGCCTTACCACTACGCCCACTCCGCCAAAACCGCCCGCAGGCGACTGGCAAACCCTGAAAAGCCACGCCGAAAACGTCGCCGCGCTTGCCGCCCAATTCGCCCATTCCCTTCGGCGCCGCCGTATCGCCCGCTACACCGGCCTCCTGCGACCTCGCTTAAATACAGCGACCCCTTCCAGTACGCGCGCGGTTCGCCGCAGCGCGTCGATCACACCACCGCTGGCGCCAAAAGCCATCGCCCGCTGGCAGCTGATGGGCAAACTGATGGCGTACTGCATCGCCGGGCACCACGCCGGACTTGCCAACAGCAGCAGCGAAGGCAAAGGCCGCAGCACCTGCCAAGAACGCTACGCCGCCGAAGTCCGGCGCTCAATGCCGTCTGGCAAACGGAAATCCTTAAGCAGCCGGAGCACATCGCCGCGCCGCCGCTCAAACCCAACCCCAAATACCGCGGCTTCACGCGGGCTCTTCACCCGCATGCTCTGCACCTCGTTCGGTCGATGCCGACTACCTCGACACCGAAGCCTTCTACGCCAAACTGGAAAACAAGACCGCCGAGCGCGGCGACTACCCCGCCCTCAGCGCGCTGCAACAGGCCTTTGAGCAGCACTTACAAAACACCCGCGCCAAAGCACAAAACAGCAAAGGCGGCCGGGAGGGCCGAACTTGAACCGCCTGCGCAACGAAATCCTCGAGCACGCACAACAACAAAGCAGCGCTCCCGCCCGGCCTCTTTACTCCTGACCGTGCCTGCACCGGCGGCGGCAGCACCATCGCTACCTGCGGTGGCGTTCTCGCCCTCCGAACGCACGCGCGCCAGCATGGCGCGGCGCATCATCTACGCCGTGCCGTGTACCACCAGCAGCGTCAGAACGCCGCCGCGCTCCGCCGTTTGCGCACTGGCGAGGCGTGGACGGTGCGAAACATCACAGCACCTTCGCCGACCGCAACCCAAGACCGTGATATCGCGATAAACCGCGCCATGCCACAGAAAACTGGACGCGCTCCGTCATCATCACCACCGCCGACAGTCCTTTCGCAAAGCCCTTTGCCGACTGCGCTGCGCCGCCGTGCAAACCGCACAACATCGCGAACGGCGTCGTCGTCCTCGACTGAAGCGCAAACGTTGCCGCTGCACTCATGCGCGGTCGCGGCAATCGACGAACTGGCGCGCGCAACTACCGCTGCAGCGTCGTCATGTACCGCGACCCAGCTCGCTGCCATCAGCGCCGCCGGCGTCTGGTAAACGGCGCGTTTTGACGCAACGTGCGCGATGCTCTGACGTGGCACGTTTGACAGCGCTGCCTATGCGCGCACCACCGTGCGACACATCGGCAAACAAAGCGACGCCGAGATTACTCGAACAACTCGCGCGGCAGCGCGACTCGCATCGCGTCACAACCGCCGTCACGCGCGCAGCCTCGACGACAGCGCCAAACACTCGACGGCACCTACCACCTCACCACCCTGATGTGCGCCGCGCACCGCGCCAAACGCTGGAAACTCGTCCGCGCGCGGCTGAGGCGGCGCGAACCCTGCCGCCCTCATTGCTGCACCTCGCTGATCCAGGCGGGCGTGGACGTCAGTTTCCACGCGCCTGATGCGGCGGGAGGCGGGTGCAGACGCCCATCGCGCGCAGCCGCCGGGCGCTGCAACCGCGAAAACCAGCGCAAGCCGAAGACAGCGAAGTGCTGATCTTCTGCCTGAAAGAACAGTGGAAAGCGCCGCCGGAGCTGGCGACCTTGCCGCCTGCATGCGCGCGGCATCGGTGCGTCAATACGGCGCTGACCTGCTCAGCCCGGAAGCCATCACGCAGCTACTTCGCCGGACATCTATCGCCTTGCCGGTAACGAACTGGACAAACACACCGCATTCTGGAACACATTAAAGATGCGGGAAGCGAACTCAATTTCTTCAGACCATCGCCGACAAATGCCGCGTCAGTCGAAAGCAAACACACATGCTGCCCGTGCTCATCCGGTTCAACGCGCCGAGGCCGAACAACAACTGATTAACGCCCTCGAACACGCCGGCCACCCATCCGGCGGCCTGCCGCGAAGCTACAGCGCTACGCGTGGCAGGGCCGGAAAGCACGCTGTGCGAGTCTGAGCAAAGCGGGGCTGGTCAGAGTCATCAACGCGCCAAACACTTCGGCAAACCAGTTCTACGCCCTCGTGCCGGGCTCGCCGCTTTACGACGCGGCGGCTGCGGGTCTCCTGGGACAATACGGTGTTTATCGAGGCGGACCGTGCTGTAACGTGGCTGATGAGTAGTGATACACCACAAGCGCGGGTGTATCGCCATCCACATAAAGTTTTGAACGAAAAGCGTGCCGCTGAAAACAATCGCTATAGGGCGCACCTCGGCGCACCTCCGCGGAAATATTTGTTTCATAACAGCGGTGCGCCAGGCGCACCTTGTCCGAGAGCTTTCGGTGTATCGCGATAAACGGTTGGAGCAGGCGGCTTTTGCGCTGCTGTTCCGGAAACAGCGCCGCGATAAACTGCGCAAAGTATTTGCGTTTTCGTGATGCGCAGCACTTCTTTCTGCTTTTTGATGCCGCCGCGCCTCGCTGGTAGCGATTGCCCGCCGCGTCCCGCCAGGGTGATTGCGGTGTGCCGTCCGCCCGATGATGCGCGCATGGAGCGGCGAGCCGTCCTGACGGTAGGCCAGCGCGGCGTCTGCTGAAAAGTTTCACCTCATCACCTGGCCGACCGTCGCCTTCGCCAGCCTGGCATGTGGTGCCAGTGCTCTACTGGTGGTGGAAAATGGCGGCCGCCTACTAGCCACTGACTGACCCGCCGAGGCACCGCTCAGCAAAATCACCGTGCCGCCGGGCTGATGCTGAAGTGCAGTTTACTGAGCCGCGTTATTATTCATTGTCCAGCAATCGGTAATCGCCGTCGCGTATTTTCAGAAAATCCGCACCAACTCGCCGGCGCTCGCCAATAGTCGCAGTAACACGCCAATAAGCGGAAATAACAGCGCTCACCTTGGAATGGACCAAGCTACAATCTCATAATGCAGCGAATCCGCTTATGGCGCGGATGGTAGAACCAGGGCTTTTGCGCTGGCAATATCCATAACAGGCGCAGGCGGCTGTAGAATCTGCGGTCAAATGCGCTTTTAAAGTCAGGCGAGAGAATATCGTCGGCAATATCGAGATCGCCATTCCACATTTGAGTCCATATGCGCCCATAAATTCGTTGAGCATCGGTCATAAACATCCCTCGGCACGGGTTACAGGTAAAACAAAGCCAGGTCCGGCTTCCCGCTCTGCATAGTTTTGGGCAAACAACACCTGCTGATCAATCCAGCCGGCTTTTACCAGACCTCGCCCGCATCCTGATCAAACCACAAAACTTACTTAATCCTTAACCAAGACAGGAGACAGCAAGGCGCGCGCATAGCTGCCGCAGGCACCCACGCGAGCACCGCTAAGCCGACTGTAAGCCACGATGACCCCGCATAATGCACTCCCCACCTACACGGAGACCCCGTCATGATCCGAGATCCCGTCATCCTGTCTCCACCCTCAGCTTCGCCGCCGCCATCGTTAACCCTGAAGCCTCGCTGCACCGCAGCTTCCGCCGCAGAACAACCCGAAAAACCAGAAGTCGCCGTGAACGCATCTCTCGCCGCCCCGGCGCGCAGCACCGCCACCCCTGCCGGGAAAACATCCTCGACGCCAAACAGGCGGCGAACACCATCGCGCTGCTGACCACACCCCCGGCGACGAACAAACCTGGTATTTCGACCACGACGGCAGCGAAGCCGACCGAAACCGCCAGCCCCGGCGGCTGCTACCGCAGCGCCATTGGGACAAACCGCCGACGGCCTGCGTCGGGCAGGGAATCGCGATCCGAGGTGTTTGATGGCATCGGCGGCGGGGCGGCGATGGCGGGGCAAGGTGCCGAGGCAAGGGAGCAGTATGAGGGTTCTCGAAGTGTATGGAGCGCTTTTATGCTGTCAGCGTCGCCACCAGCAGCGCCTTTGATGATGCGTGCATGCGGTTTTCTGCCTGGTCAAAGAAGGCGATGCTGGCGGCGCTGGCGAAGATGTCATCGCTGATTTCGATGCCGTCGAGGCCGTGGTTTGTGAGTCGGCAGCCTGCCGGGCGTGTTGCGGTGCGTGGTGAGGCGGGCGGGCGGTGCATGATTTTTACTGCCGGGTTTCGTTGCAGGCGGCGACGCGCGCGTGGCGTCAATGCCGGTGGGAGCGGTAGTTGTTGTGTGCGCGCTTTCCCGGTGGTCTTTGGCCTCGCCCATCGACAGCCAGACGTCGGTGTGCGGGTAGTCCACGCCCGCGACGTGTTGCGTGGTCGTCGCGCTGATGGTGAGGCGCGCGCCGCTCTTCCTTTCGGGCGAGGCGGCGGGCTTGTGCGATGTTCGGGCAGCGGGTTGTAATGCGGCCGCGATGATGCGCACGTCCATGCCTCGACAGCGCGCGCCATGAGGAGCGAGCGTGCCCATGTTGTAGCGTGCGCGTCGCCGAGGTAGGCGTAGGCGATGTCGCCGAGCGGTTTGGCGCTGTGCTCGCGCGCACGTGAGTGAGCAGGTCGGCGAGCATTTGTGCGGTGCCAGGCTTCGGTCAGGCCGTTGTACTACCGGGACGCCGGCGAGTGCGCCGCCAGCGTCTCGACGGGTGCTTATGCGCGAAGCCGCGGTATTCGATGGCGTCGTAGGGGCGGCCGGAGGACGCGCGCGGTGTCGGCGACGCTTTCTTTGTCACAAGCTGGCCGCTGCCGCCGAAGGTAGCTGCAATGTGCGCCTTGGTCAGCAGGGCGACTCCCGCAGCAGGGTGCGGGTCGGAGGTTTCTCGAAAATCAGGCGATGTTTTTGCCGCCAGGCGCGCGGTTTCTTCGCTGCCCGTTTCGCGGCTTTGAGCGCGGCGGCGCGGTCAGCAGGTCGAGGATGGCTTCCGCGCGGATGCGGCGAGCCTGCGCGCAGGCTGCGGTTTTCCAGCTAATCTGCGTGCGTGCTCCAGAAAGCGCCGGATTGCGCGGTTTTTCGCGAAAACTGTCAAAGTGGCGGGTTTCGTGACGATTTCCGGAACCGTAACACTTGTTTTGTAACTGTGAAATTTTTGACGCTTTTTCTTGTCTTGTGCGCCACGGCGGCGCTCGAGGATCCCGACAAGGTAAATGTACGTGGAGTAGCGAGCGCGCGCCCGTCGGCGCGACGCCGCAGGCGGTGGGCAGCGCGGCGAACGGCTGCCAGCTCGGCACAGATGCTGGAAGCGGAAGGCGATGGCTTCATCAGCATCCGCCGCTGGCGTAACCGCTGCAGTCGCCGATTACGCTGAAACTGGTGCGCCGCGTCGGGCAGGAAGTGGCGACGATGCACGGCGCGAAAAATCCTCATCGGCGATTTGAGTCAGCCGGTTGGCGGCAGATGCCGTTTGGTCAGCAGCCACCAGAACGGGCTGGACGTGGATATCTGGTTCTACGCCGTACCCGCAGGCAGTCAGCCGGCGCGGTCGAGCCGCCGTCGATGGTCGATGGCGCGGCAGGCACGCTCGTCCCGGACCGTGCGGGCCGCCTACCGCGACGCGCCTCTACGCCGCCGCCACCTTCCCGGAAACCAATCGATCTTTACGTCAATCCGTCATCGGCGCATGTACTTGCGACACCGGAACCAGCCCGCTGAGCACAAAATCCGTCCGTGATCGGCCACGACTCGCATACGTCGCGGCCCTCAACTGCCCGCCCGGCAGCCCGAATGCGTCACCCAGGCCGCTATCCCGCCTGGCAGCGGCTGCGATGCCGACCCTACAAATGGGTTGCCGACCAGAGCGACGCCATCTTGAACCCCAAACCGCCAGCCGCCCAAGCCCAAACCGATTAAAACCCCGCCGAGCCCTGTACCGCCCTGCTCGCCCCGGAGCATCGCCGCCAGCCAATCGTACTCACCATGCCGAAGCCTCGCGCGCGAATCTCGCCTCACCAGCCCGCCAATTCCACGTGCGCGTCTCCATCCAGTTAAACGAACGCGAGCCGGAGCTGACCCTGCTGCACGTCCACCTGCCGCAGCGCTCACCTCTCGCTGCAAGGCCTCTACCAGCATTTACCAGCACCCGGAAGAACACGAAAAACTCATCGCCTTCGAACTCAAGCGCATCAGCGAATACAACGATACAACAAACACCGGCGGACAACCCGGAAAACATCCTCCCGCCGCAAATCAGCGCCGGGCTGGTTGCAAAACCCGCAAAAACGCATCATGCACGTCAGCCGGACAAAGAACTGAAAGACCTGATGATCGTGCAGCCCTACCCGCCGACCTCTTTATCTGCTACGCCTACGAATGCGATGCCTGGCAGCTACCCTCGCCGGAAGAAGCCGAGGCGATGGGCTAACCCCGACCTGCTGCGCACCCGCGCCGTCGAAAAACCCGCAAACGCAAAAAGCAGCAAATTCTACGGGCTAAAGGCGGCGCCTACAGCATCGTGCTGATGAGCGAGTACGACGTCTCGCTGCTGCTCATCCCGACGAAATCCTGCCGCCGAGCGCCACTGAGCGCGGTCATCGCCGCTCGATCGCGCGGCGAGCTATCGGGGTGAAAGACGACAGCCCCGCCAACCTGCAAGAGCTACAAACCCTCGGTCGAAGAAGTCAGCCAGAAAACCGCCAACCCCGTCAGCCCGCATTTCTACCGCTGGCAGGACGGTCAACTGCCAGCTGTACCGCACCCAATAACGAGGAAACCTACCACTGACACGGCGCTATCCGAATCATGACCGAAAACCGGACCCCTTTTGCCCGCATCCGCCTGCCCGACAGTGGCGATTTCGAAGAACACCGCTTCCCGCTCTCTGAATACACCGGGCTTTATCAAAATTGCGCGTCCCGGTGGCGGGCGTACGTCGAAAGCATCGTCGTCGGTCTGGAAGAGCGGCAGGCCGCGACACCCAATACCTGCTTAACCTCGTCGTCGCCTCCGGCTACGTCGCCGAAGACGCCGACCTCACCTTCCGCGAAAACCGCGCTGGCGGCTACCTCTACACTTACTTCAACATCCAGCCGCTGGAAACCTGAACTGCCAGCACTAAAAACGCCGCTTGCTGCGGCGTTTTTTATAGCAATCCTCCGAAAGCCTCATACGGTGTTTCGTTGCTGGGGTTATAGTGCGCACCATTGATTAAGAAACAATGTTACGCGACGGTGCACCTTGTCTGAAACTTTTATGTGGATGACTACATCGCGTAGGGTGGGGCTTGCCCCACTGAAAACACCGCAAAAGCCCCTCACACGGCGGGGCGAGCCTCACCTACCGCGGTCGTATAACAAGCCTCACGCGCGATGGTAAGGATGGTTGCGGTTGATGCTCCAGGCACGGAGCGCTTCGGCGACGATATAGCACTGTGCGGGTGCGGCAGGGTCAGTTCGCCGAGCGACCAGCTGTCGTGCGAGCGCTTTGATGTCCGGGCGATGCGCTCCGGGCCGCCGATGATGAGGGCGAGCTGGCGGTGGTTTCTTCTGCCAATGTTGCGAGGCGTGCGGCGAGGCTTTCGCTGCTGTGTTCGCGGCGGGGATGTCGAGGGTGACGATGTGGTCGCAGGCGTGCAGGGCGCTGCGATTTGCGCCGCTTTGTTTTGTGCGCGAGTGCGATTTTGCTTGCGCTGCCCGCGCTTTTGTAGCGGGATTCTCGTAGCAGGGTGAGGTCGCCCGTGAGGCGGTCAGCGTAGTCGGCATAGCCGCGGTTGACCCAATCCGGCATTTTTCTGCCCGACGGCGATGATGTGATGCGGGCGCGTTTATCGGGGGTTTTGTTCTTCGCCAGCGCGTTCATTTCTCGTACTGGCCGCAGCCGGTATTGCGCGTCCTTGTAGTTGGCGGCGGCGGGCGGGCGGGCGCTGGGTAAACCACAGGTCATCGGGTCGCGGGATGTCGTCGATGCGCGCTTCGTAGTGCAGGTGGCTGCCGGTGCGCGGCGCCGCTGCTGCCGGTTGCGCCGATGGTTTGGCCGCGTTTGACGGCTCGCGCCGGTCTCGACGTCAATGTCGCAGCAGGGCGTAGCGGGTTTGGTAGCCGTCTGACGTGGTCAATGATGATGACGCGGCCGTAGCCGCCCTGCCAACCGGCAAAGCGCACTACGCCGTCGCCTGGCGGTACCGGCGCGCGCCGTAGGCGGCCTGAAAGTCGGTGCCTTCGTGCGGGCGGATGATGCGGGTGATGGGTGCAGGCGCACCGGGTCAGCGCGAGCTGATGTGGTCGTAGCTGGCGAGCGGGATGCGGTCCATGCTGCTTCGCGTTGCCGTCGGCGTCGTAGTACCAGGTGTTTTGGTTTTCGTGGTGGGCGTACCAGCTGTCGCTGCCGCGTGCGGTGTTCAGGCGCACGGCGATGATTTTGCTGTTTTTCGGGTCGGTTTTGCCGTCTTTTGTAGTAGTCGCTGTAGAGGAGTTCGAGGTGGGTCAGCGCCGGGTTTTCGAGGCGGGTTTGCAGGCTCCAGTTGGGCGAGCAGGGTCGGGTTCAGCCCGCTTTTTGCAGGTTGTGCCAGTAGTCGCCGGGCAGGCGGTAGGTTTGGTAGTGTTTTTGAATTGACGCCGTCGGCGGTCTGCGCGGCTGGTTTTGGCCGAGAGTGGCGGGCCGGGGATTTCTTTGGGCGGGGCGGTAACGGGCGGCAGTTTCGGCGGTTGTTAGGCGATTTCGCCTTCCCAGTCGTTGTCTTCGAAGTCGTCGGCGGTTGCGGCTTGCGGCGGGTTACGGTATGATGCGCGCTCTCGTATTCGGGCAGCTGGAAGTCCGCGGGCAAGAGGGCGGCGTAGGGCGACGCGCGCGAGGAAGCCAATGAGGGCTATCCACGGCAAGAGGCGTTGTTGGGTGCGGTCGTTGTGCGGGTGTTGTGGCATGTTCGAGTCCGGCGCAGTGTTGTCGCGCATTTTAGCTTTTTTGTTGGAGGTTTTATGGTTTTGGATGAGCAGTTGGCGTTGTTTCGCCGCGGCGCGGTGGATTTTATTGGCGAGGAGGAGTTGCGCGCGAAGCTCGCCGCGGGCAAGAAGCTGCGCGTCGCTCGGCATGGACCCGACGGCGCCGGATTTGCATTTTCAGCGCCACGGTGGTGCTGAACAGCCGCGCCAGTTTCAGGATGCCGGGCATCAGGTGCTGTTTTTGATTGGTGATTTCACCGCGCTGATTGGCGATCCTTCCGGCAAGAGTGCGACGCGCCCGCCGCTCTCGCCGGAGCAGGTGCTGGCCAACGCGGAAACGTACAAGGAGCAGGTGTTCAAGATTCTGGACCCGGCGAAGGCGGAGGTCGATGTTCAACTGCACTGGATGGGAGCCGCTGATGTCTTCGACGGATATGATCTGGTCTCGCCGCCAGAGTACACGGTGGCGCGCATTCTGAGCGCGACGATTTTCCAGAAGCGCTATACGGAGGGGCGCGCCGATTGCGCTGCATGAGTTTTTGTACCCGCTGACGCAGGGCTACGATTCTGTCGCGATGGAGGCCGATGGGAGCTGGGCGGCACGGATCAGAAGTTTAATTTGCTGGTCGGGCGCGATTTGCAGCGCAGTACGGGCCAGTCGCCGCAGGCGATTGTGACCATGCCGATTCTTGAAGGTCTGACGGCGTGCAGAAGATGAGCAGTCGCTCGGCAATACATCGGTATTTTGATCCGGCAAACGAGATGTTCGGCAAGATTATGTCGATTTCCGATGAGCTGATGTGGCGCTGGTTTACCCTGCTTCCTTCCGTTCCATGGACGAGATTGCGGCGCTGCAAGCGGAGTTATCGCCGGGCGCAATCCGCGCGACGTGAAGTTTGAGCTGGCGCGCGAACTGGTCGCCCGTTTCCACGATGAAGCGGCGGCAGCGGCGGCGCAGGAAGCGTTCGTCAACCGCTTTGCCAAAAAGCGAAATCCCGAAGACCTCGAAGAATGCCGCATTGACGCGCCCGACGGCGTACTCGGTATTGCAATATCTTAAAGGCGGCGGGGCGGCTGGCAGCACCTCCGAAGGCTTGCATGGTCGATGGCGGCGCGGTCAAAGTCGATGGCGAACGGGTCGCGAGTCGCGATTTCAAACTGGCGCGCGGCTTTAGCGGTATCGTCCAGGCGGGCAAACGCCGCATCGTCAAGGTGGTGCTGGTACGAGAAAAACTCGCCGGTTGTGCGCGCTGTCTGCGGGCGGCGCGCTCGCCCAGCCGCGCTTGCTGGCGCAGAATGAACGCGAACCCGCAGCGGTGCTGTTTTTCGGTCAATGCGCTCTTCGCCTCCTGACGAAAACCGAGCATCTACCAGCGCGCACCATCAACGCCGCCACGGGGCAGAAAACCAGCATCGGCTCCGGTTTCGTCATCGGCGACGGCAAAATGATTGCCACCAACTACCGCGTCATCGCCGACGCGGTAAACAAAGAAAAACACGACATCGAATGACATCAGCACCGACGACCGCGAAGGCAAACTGCGCCTGCTGGCGGTGGACGTGGTGCATGACCGCCATCGTCGCCGCCGACCACGATCTCGGCAAAGCCTTCAAACTGGCGTGGCATCCCCGAACAGGGCGAAGCGCTCTACGCCCTCGGCAACCCCGGCGATTTGGGCTTTCATCATCGTCGATGGCATCAACAACGGCATCCTGCAAAAGCGCGCGCTCGCGCATTCTCTTCTCCGGCGCGATTAACAGCGGCATGAGCGGCGGGCCGACCGTGAACAAAAGCGGCGAAGTCATCGGCATCAACGTCGAAAGCCAGGGCAACGACATCGGCTTCCTCGTCCGGCAAGCCACCCGCCGACCCGCTGAAACAAGCGGAGCGGGCGCGGTGAACATCAACGAATCCATCGCCGACCAGCTCATCGCCGACAACGACAAATACTACACCCCGTTTTTTAGCGGCAAATGGAAAACCGCGACCATCGGCCACTTCACCGTGCCGACCGAAATCGGCGGCGACCTGCGCTGCTGGGACGTCTCGCCCGAACAACAACTGGAAGACCTCGCCGTCAGCGAATCCGTCATCTGCCAGTCCGACCGCACCACTGCATCAGCACGACATCCAGTTCGGCGCGATGGGCTTCATCTCACAGCAACTTCTACGCGCGCGACCCCATCGCCTCGCGCTTCTACCACCTCTACAGCCAAGAATACCGCCTGCCCCTACGAACACCGCAGCAGCCGTGACTTCGCGACTTCGCCTGCAAAGCGGATTTCGTCGCCATCGGCGGCAAAACCCTTCAAAAACCACCTACTGCACCCAGCCCTCGAAAAATTCATCAGACGGCGAGCCGGTCTCCGACCTCACCTCATCGCCGCACAAATCGGTGAAAAACAACAAGGCTCACCATCACCATGATGCTCACCGGCATCCAGGAAAACCTCGGCAAGCGCGTCATGGCGCACCTACTGGAACAAATCACATGGCAAGCAGAACTGACCGTCGAAAACCAGGACAACATCTACCGCGTCCAAACCTACCCAGTGCGCATCGGCCGCGCCAGAGACAACGACATCATCGTCAAAGGCGCCTTTGTCGCCGACTACCACGCCGTCATCGAACAAGGCGCGCAAGGCCTCACCATCCGCAGCTCGAACAAAGCCACGCCAACGGCGAGCGCATCCCCACCACTGGCCGCTCACCGACAACACCCTGCTGCAAATCGGCACCGCCACCCTGGAAAAACTCTGGCTGGATTCCGCAAAGCATGCCGCTTATGCGCACAAACAGCGGCGCTGGTGGCGCTCTCACCCATCCGGTCGCCGTCACCGCCTGGTTTCTCGCCGCCATCTTCCTCACCATGTGGCAAGGCTACCTCGACAGCCCGCAAAGCTACATCGTCGATTACAACCGCCTCATCACCGCCGTCATCATCCTGCTCGGCCTCACCTGGATTACCCACAGCATGATCAGCTGCTGCCTGACGCGCGCTACCTCATCCCTGCCCGTACTCTGGCCTCATCAGCGCCCCACAGCACCCTGAGCGACCCGCACTGCCTGCCGCCGACTGGTACAGCTTCCAGTTCAACAGCACCGGCGCCGGCACCTGGGCGACCGTCCTCGGCTGGCTTCCTCGCCCTTCTGCCGCGCCTTCCCTGCGCGACCATCCCGCTCTGCCGGACGCGTCCCTGGCCGCGCCACCGCTTCACCCTCCTGCCTGACGCTGCTGCTCGTCACCTACGGCTACCTGCGCGACCACGACTTCTTCAGCCAGCGCCCCGGATACCCTCCTGATTTACTGAACAAACTGCAAAAGCAGCGTCCTGCCTCGATAGCCAAAATAAAACCAATCAAAAACTTCTTTTCGATTGACAAAAAGCGAATGACGCGCTACAATGCGGCACCGCGCCACAATGCGCACCATTACACATCCATAACACACCGGAGCACAAATTATGAGCATCAACATTGGCATGAGCGACACAGCGCAAAACCATCGCCGAAGGCCTCGAGCCAAAGTCCTGCAGACAGCTACACCCTCTACCTCAAAACCCACAATTACCACTGAACGTTGAAGGCCCGCACTCCGGCACCCCTGCACCTCATGTTCGAAGAACAGTACCGAACTCGCCATCGCGGTGGACGAAATCGCCGAACCATCCGCGCTGGCGTTTCGGCGCCGGGCTCACAGCAGAATACGCCGCACTGACCAGCATCAAAGAAGGCAGAAACCGCACTCAACGCTACCACCATGATCCGCGAACTCGTCGAAGGCCAGGAAACCGCGGTGCGCACCTGCCGCGTTCTCCTGCCTGCGTGGACGAAGCCAGCGACGAACCAACCAACGATCTGCTCACCAACCGCAGCCACGACCCACGAAAAGCCGCGTGAATGCTGCACGCGCCCTGCCTGGAAAAAGCCAAAGCACCGCGCCGCCACAACCGAACCAATAACTACACGCAACACATTCGCACAGGCTGCCACCCGGCGGGAGTTTTGCTCTACCCGCAACGGTGCGGTGAAAGACCGCCCGCAAAGCGAGGGTGTTGCGGAGTTGGCGCGGTATCGCCATCCCATTTATTTCCGGCGAATTGTCAACGCGCAACGCCTTGTCGAAAAATGTACTTCATAAGGCGTCCTCCACTGCAAACACTTGCGCGGACGGTTGTTCAATTTCCACACGCATTTCTCAATGTATTCATCAGAATATTAGGCAATATCCTGATGCTTCGGGAAAAATTCTCTCAGCAAACCGTTGGTGTTTTCGTTTGTCCCGCGCTGCCAGGGTTGGTACGGCGGCGGCGAAAGTAAAATTCTGCGCCCAGCGCTTTTGTTACTCGCATGCCGCGCGAACTCTTTCTGTCCGGCGTGATGCTGTGCAATATCTCTCCGCTTAGTACCTCGATAATCGCCGCACTCACCCCGTCTGCCGTCTTCTTCTCCAGCCGGATGCAACGCAGAAAGCGGCTTTTCCGGTCGGTCAGGGTGGTCAGCACCGCGCCTCCGGTAATGCCCGCCACGGTATCGGCTTCCCAGTCGCCAAGTCGCGCCCGCGCCTGCGCCTTCGCCGGGCGTTCGGATATTTCGTGGCTGATGACAATGCCGCCGCGTGTGGTTTGTCCCTTGTGCAGGGCGCTTTGTTTGCACGATGACGCAGGTTGCGTTTGCCGCTTCTCACCCAATCCGGGTCGTTAAAGAGGCCCGCGTAGATGGCGCGATAGATGGTTGCGCTAGTTGATGGATATTGGCTGTTTTCATGGCGAGCGGTACTGGATCTGCTCCGGCGACCATTGCTGCTCCAAGGATTTTTCTTTAACCAGCGCACGGTTCGGTGTCATCGAGCTTGCGCTTTATCGCTCGTGCTGCGCTTTTGCTCGTAATCCGCTTTGCGCTTCAATGGCATCATACCCGTCCTGTAGCGACGCAGCTCCGCGTGAGATGGTTGATTTGCTGCGCCCAGCTCAGCTGCGATGAGCGGCTCGCGGATTTCAGGGGTCATGGTCATTATTTTTATCCGTTCATTTAGCGTAAGATGATTGTAGGTGCTCATTTGTGGTCTCCAACAAGATGCACGTGAATTTGTCGTATCTCTATGGCGCTGTGCAGACGCTTTCGTGGTCGTTGCACTTGGATTGTAGATTCGCGACTACAGCAGCCCGCTATACACACAACATTCCGTGGCGAAGACCGTGCACATTTGAACGGCGCGGAGCGCCCAAAAATGGGGAACGGTTTGGGGCGTGGGGGAGCGATTTTCCGCTCGTGGCGACCGCTGCGAGTTTTGTAAATTTCAATTCGCGCTCCCGCGTGGGGAGCGACGCTGTGCGTGTTGTCATCGGTGAGATGACCACCGCAGTTTCAATTCGCGCTCCCGCATGGGAGCGACGCACCGACTTGCCTTGATCGACGTAGACCACATCGTTTCAATTCGCGCTCCTGCATGGGGAGCGAATATCGCTCCGTCACTTCAATCGCCCTCTACCGTTTTCGCCTTCTCACCAGAAAATCAACCGAAAGCTGCGGTTTTCGCGCTGAGGTGACAGCGGTCGGGGTAGGCGGCGTGCAGGTGATGCTGCGTAACTGCCAGTCCGGCAGGAGGCGCACCAGCCGCCCGGCGGTGAGGGTCGACCTGCGCCAGCCACAGCGGCAGGTAGCCGATGCCGCTGCCCGCAAGCAGCAGTTGGTGCAGCATGACGGTGCTGTTGCTTTGCAGGGCGCTGTGCAGGTGCAGGGTGTGGCTTTCGTCGCCACGGCGGTAGTCCATGCGGCTGATGTCGGCATACGATGGGAGAACGGCGCTGTGGCTGGCAGCGTCCTCGCATGCTCGTGGCAAGCCGTGGCGGCGGATGTAGGCGGGCGAGGCGACCAGCGCGAAGCGCACTTCAAACAGCCGCCGGACGACAAGGCTCGGCGTATCGGCGCGCGGCTGACGCGCAGGGCGAGGTCAACGCCTTCGCCAATGAGATCGCGCATGTCGTTATCGAGGATGACGTCATAGGCTGACCTCGGTAGCGCGCGCGGTATTCGCGCATCCAGTCGGCAAAGACGTTGGCGCACCAGATGTGGGCGCGGTCAGACGCAGATGGCCTTGCGGTGTTTCGCGGCCGCTGCCCGCCCAGCCGCCGCGGCGTCCAGCAGTTGAAGCGCTTCGATGCTTTTGCCGATAGTACACCTCGCCCCTCGGCGGTGAGGCTCAGGCTGCCGGCCGTTGCGCTGCATGAGGCGGATGCCCAGATGTTTTTCCAGATGGCTCAGGTGTTTGCTTGCCATCGCGGTGGAGATGCCAAGACATTCGGCGGCGCGGGTGAAGCTGCCGCTTTCGACGATTTGCGCGGAGATTTTGAGACTGGCGAGGGTGTCCATCGTTTCCTTTGGGGGAGAAGTTGCGTCACTGAAGCGAGGTATGGGTGAGGCGCTGGCTTTTCTCTATACTGCACCCCCTTACTTAAACCACAGGAGTTAATCATGCGATTCCTCGCCCCTTACCAATCCACCATTCTTTCCCTGGTGCGCATCGCCAGCGCCTACATGTTCATCCTGCACGCACCACCAAGGCCTTCGGCTTTCGAGTGCGCCGCAGTACCCGCTGGAATGGATGAGCATTTTTCGTGCGCCGCTGCCGCGTTGAACTGGTCGGCGGCGCACTGCTGCTGCTTTGGCCTCTTTACCCGCCCGGTCGCCTTCATTCTTTCCGGACAAATGGCGGTCGCCTATTTCATGTTCCATGCCGGCGCGGACAATTTCCTCTATCCGCTGCTCAACCACGGCGAATCGGCAGTGCTGTTCTCCTTCATCTTCCTTTATTTTCGCCGCTGCTGGCGGTGCCGCCTCGCGCGCTTGACCGCGTCTGCCGCAAACAGGACTGAAAGATGAACGCCAAGCCCAGCGACATTGCGCCGTCCGTTTACGCGCTTGAACCGCTGAACCGCCGCTGCTGCGCCCGGCGATTGTCGCCACTCATTGAGCACGCGCTGCGTCACGCGCCGTCTGCCTTCAACTCACAATCGACCCGTCGCCGGTGCTGTTCGGCGCGGAACACGAAAACTGTGGGACGCGACGGCCGACGCCCTGCGCGCCGTCGCGTCCCGGCCGACGCCCTGCGCGCCGTCTCGTCCCGGCGGAGGCCTTCGCGCCGACAGCGGATCGCGGGCTTCCCGCGCCGCCGCCGGCACCGTACTGTTCTTTGAAGACCGCAACGTTATCAAGGGGCTGCAAGAACGCTTCCCTTCCTACGCCGACACCTTCCTGGCTCGGCCGATCAGGCGGGCGCGATGCCGCAATACGCGCTGTGGACGGCTTTCGCCACGCAGCACATCGGCGCCAACCTCGCAACACTACAACCCGCTGATTGACAGCCGCCGCGCAAAACCTGGGACATTCCCGCCAACTGGCACCTGCGCGCGCAACTCGTCTTCGGCGGCATCGCATGCCGCCGCAGAAAAAGCGCACTTGCGCTAACGGCAGACGCCTGCGCGTCGCCGGACTGAATTACCCAATAACAACAAATCCATTTCATCGTTCATTCCGCCGCAGCAACTGCGGCGTATGCACGCGCCCATCCAGCCAGCCATAGGGGGCGCATCAACAAGAATTCCCGCAGAAACAGACTTTCATTGCCGGATGCACCGGAAACAACCCTGAAAACCCTGCGACGACAGCGGTGTGCCCGTACCATAGCGATATACCGAAAAGCTCAGGCAGGCGCGCGCTGCCTAAGACAGCACGCGGTTGTACGGCGCGGGTTGTCCATAAAATGTCGCCACTTTCTTTTATGGGGCCGGCGGTCAGGCGGCGCAGCGCCGTATGAAGCATTCGGGGATGGCGATAACAGCAAAGTTATGCACAAATCGCATACTGGCGCGCCTTGGGCGAATTGCAACCTATGCTTTTCTTACAGGTTTTTCTGCTTACTACCCTGTTTTCACATTTATTTTCTCAATATTGCTGCATCGTCATGTGCAGGCTGTGGCACGCGCTGTGAATTTCACAATACCCCGCAGTTTTATGCACCAAGTTATCCACAATGCTTGCGGACAGGATGCTCATATTTAGTGGAGAACACAATAAAAATTATTGGGTTACACGATACCGCTCCCACGGGAGCGACCATTGACGCGGCGCAAGTCCCTCGCCGACGGCGGTTTCATCCGCACTCCCGCATGGGGCGCGACCAATCGCCGCCTCGAAACCGCGCGCACGTTGCGCTTTCAATTCGCGCCTCGCATGGGAGCGACCGTCCACCATGTCGTGGCCGCTGATGGTCTCCAGTTTTCAATTCGCGCTCCCGCATCGGGGGAGCGACGGCGCTGATAACTTCAATGGCATTCCTTACCATGTTTCAATTGCGCTCCCGCATGGGGAGCGACGCCCGGAGAACAATGGCGCACCTCGTGTCTTGCTGTTTCAATTCGCGCTGCCTGCGAGGGACCAGTGCACACGTCATGCCTGTGAATCGGGGCGTTTCAATTCGCGCTCCCGCATGGGAGCGACCGGCGCCAATGCGCGGACGATGTCTGAGGCAGTTTCAATTCGCGCTCCATGGGGAGCGACGATAGCATAACCAAAGGACAAAGGTCAACCAGAAAGTTTCTAATTCGCGCTCCCGCATGGGAACGACGTAGCATAAACCAAAGGAGATGCAGTCAACCAGAAGTTTCAATTCCGCGCTCCCGCATGGGAGCGACGCTTGTTCCAGCGTCCATAGCGTATGCCAGAAGTTTTCAATTCGCGCTCCCGCAGCGGGAGCGACGTAATATCCACCGCGTGGGGTGTTATCAGGAGTTTCAATTGCGCTCTCGCATGGGGAGCGCGACGCAGGTCGCAATCGAGCGGGCTGTGATCGTTTGTTTCACGCGCTCCCGCATGGGGACGATACCGCCTGAGCCGCCTGGCAAACGAGGATTGGAGCTTAATCTGCGCCCCGCATGAGCGACGATGAATATTATCACTATCTGCGCAAATCATGGCTGGTTTAATTGCGCTCCCGCATGGGGAGCGACCAGTGGCGCACGTCATGCCTGGCTGAATCGGGGCGTTTAACTCGCGCTCCCGCATGGGGAGCGACAGCGCCGGTGATTTCGGCTTGCAAACGGGTAGGGTTTCAATTGAGCTCCTGCATGGGGAGCGACGGAGCCGACATGCCAAAGAGTCCCCGTACAAAACGTTTTCAATTCGCGCTCCCGCATGAGAGCGACGCTTTGCAGTCGCCGCCGCTCATAACTTCATCGCGTTTAATTCGCGCTCCCGCATGGGGAGCGACAGGGCGGCATCTTCGCTGGTGAGCGCGGCCTTGAGCTAATCGCGCTCCCGCATGGGAGCGACCGCGTCATCGCCTCATTTGAGGAGGAAAAACAGGGTTTTCAATTCGCGCCCCGCATGGGGAGCGACGACAGGGATGGCGCACAAATGGGATTGCAACAGGGGTTTTTCCAATCGCGCCCTGCATGCGGGAGCGACTTTCGTCGTCAGCTCATCCGCAAAGCGCTATGAGGTTTCACCGCGCTCCTGCATGAGCGACGGCCCACAGCAGGAGCACGCGCAGCGGGGTTTTCAGTTCGCGCCCCGCATGGGGAGCGACGTGGTGTCAATGGTGTCTGCCAATGCTGGATTGAGTTTCAATTGCGCCCCGCATGGGGAGCGACCGCCATCATGCGTGCGGTAGCCCAGCCTGCATAGAAAGCGCACTATTCGCCAGCCGACAGGCAAAGTACAGTGGGTGCAAGATGCGATTCGTATGCCATGTATTTAAATCTATTTCTATTCAGCATGCTATGTTTGTCGCCATACTCCCACCTTTCGATGAGAACTAATGGTTAGCGCCAGATAATCAGTGCATCCACGAAATATATCTGGGGCTGCTTTAGCACCGCGATGTTCAATTTTATTACGTCCCTTGCTGCCAGCATATAAAACCGTAAGCTATCGGTTTCCGGCTGGTAGGTTTGTAATACTTATCTTTTAGCCGTACCCATTGTTCGGGATTCACATCGCATTCAAAGAAACGGAATATTGCACCCGCACGCCATAATCTTGATAATGCGCTGCTATTTGTCTCAGACGTTTTGCACCCGCTGTATCTGAAAAGGAAAATATCGTGGGTAATCAATACCAACATTATCGCATCAGAGGTGGATATTGCGCAAGATCGCACGCAAGTGGCGCCAACAGTAATGCCTGAATATGCGGCAACAAACCAATTGCTATTTCTTCTTGTAAGCAAGGGTGTATGATTTTTCTTGTGCTTGCAATGCTTGAAACAGATGCTTACGAATCACCTAAGCTGTACGGCACCACTTCAGCTTCTGGTCACGGAAATCACTAATTTGTATCTTGCTTTACGATCCACAAGACTAAGCTACTCAAGCGATCAATCCACCAAGCTACTGAATTTCTTTCTGGCACATCCTGCGCTGTTGTCGCGTCCGGTGGCGGTCAGCATGCAGAAACCCCACTTGCGGATCCAGCCCCACGCCCGCGGTGCGCCGCTGATGTCCTTGCCCAACATACTGTGGCTACACGAACGACAACAGCGCATCTCACCCTGTCTCTCGCGGACGTGTTACGCCCGTCAAAGTAAAGCCGCTGCGCTCAAAAGCCGCCCGAACACGCCGAAATAACGCGCCGCCGCATCGCCCCTCGGGTCACCGCGCACCAACATCCAGCCTCCACCGCGCCCTTCAACTGCCGCAGTGAAATATTCAGCATCGACTGCACTTTGAATCGCCGCGTACTCGCCGTCATTGGCGAAATCTGCCGCCGAAGCAGCCGCCACTCGCCTGAATCTTCGCCGCAATGATATTGCGCGCAATCGGCACCGGGATTTTGCCCGACACCCGATACACTGCGCCCGACGCAGCAGCACATATTGGCTCACCTGCCGTCCCTGAAGCCGTCCCAAATAACGCCCATTTTCGCACGCCAACCACATTACTTTTCGCGCAAACCCCCAGCAAAACGGCGACACCAGCACATTCCCAAAACAGAAAATATGCCCGATAGAACGCACCGGCACTCAGCGCCACCTTTCTGTGCGGCCTGCTCCATCACCATGTCTCCCGCTCTTTATGTAGATAACTGCCTTGTGGTGGGATCGAGCGTTTCTTGCAGGTTATGCAGGGAAAAGTTCCTCAGGTTTTGACCGCAGTTTTGAGATTATGGATTTTCGGCTACTATTATTCATTATCTAAATCATATCTTTTATAATCATATTGACACATTAGTATATATATCCAGTATCCTTTTTATCTTTGTAAAAGATTTAAGATAATTTACAGCATTACCTAATTCAATCATGAAAGAGGCCATAAAGCCCAAAACAATTGCATCATTCTTTGTATGTTTCGCTATTCTATTATCCGAAATAATTTCTTTCTCAATTGTACTATGATGGTTTTGCATTGTTCTCTCAACCCATTAATTATTGTGTCAATCTCATGACTTAATTTGCTCTTTTAATTTCACTGGACATATATTAATATCGGACAAACTTTACTAACCAAAAATAGAAAAGTATTGAGTTGTCTCTCAATTTTTCTGTTTGTTAATTAACTTAAGTAGATGAGAATTTTCTCTATTATTTTAAAATAATTAGACATCATCTCAGAAATTGTTTGAATTCATACTTGATAGTTTTCAAAGACCCAGTTAGCTACGAACGTCCTATCACTATTATTATCTGCTTTATCCATGTCTTCTGTAAACTGACCTTTATTGTTCCCCTGCATACAATTTCCTTAGCTACTGATTGAAACTTCTCAAACATCCATAGCAGATATAGGCAACGACAAATCCGCCAATGACTCTATATATTTCAGAAAAATTATTCATTTTATTTTTGTTAATTCTAACAGTTGAAAATCCAGTTATATCTATATCATGTTCAACAATCTCTCTTCATTATCAGAATATTTTTCATATTCTACGAGTAAAAATTACTTCAATCTTCTCGGCTGTCTCTGAGTTTGATCTACATATGTAAATATTAGTTTCTCTTTAGAATATCCTTGATATTTCTATCCTCCAACATTATAACTAGAAATATTATGATTATGAATAAACAACGATAACAATTGCGCTCTAATTAATTCATATTTTTCTCTAAACTTACGGTAGTCATTTCGGTAATAATAATTTTTGACGGACTACTTATACAACCATGAATTTTATATACCGGATCCATAAGGGTTGCTTAAAAGAATGCTGGCTTCCTATCAATGACGTAAATCTCAAATATATCTTGAGCCAAATCACTGCAATTTGTTGTACCTTATTGAGTCACATTTTTCCTGGCATGTACTCATCGATTTCACTTTGTTTAAATCAATATATTTTAACCCAGTCGTAATTTTGCTATATAAATTTTAAATCTACTCAATGATTCTCCAGCGCATTTTCTCAAAAATAAGTCATTAATTTCTTTATATCTTTCCATCATCATCCTTCTCAAGAATTTCATTAAATCTAGTTTCCACCTCTAAGGTGATAGATTCATATTTGAAAATTATTATGCTGTGAACTTCTAAATTTTATATTTAAGCTATTCCTTATCATCACCGAACAAATCCACAGCAATTCTGTGAAGTCCGTCCCATGTATGAGTGAATTTTCTAAATATCTAAGACTCATTCCTCAGAGCTACAATAAACAATACCGGATGATTAGTATATTTCGACATAAACTCTTGTATTTGGCATATCCTTTGATCAGTTTATTGCATTCCATCGCTTTTCTCAATCTTTAGTGTTTATTGCAGCATCACTCCCCAAACAACTCACCACACCACATATCCCACATTTCATCCAGTTTCCCCAGCAACCTGGCTGAGCGGCTTCTCAACAGCGAGCAGGCTGCAGCCGTTTGGCTGAAGTTGGGCGTGCGGGGTTTCGCTGCTGTTTAGAAGTTCGAGCACGGCGGCGATGGTAGTGGCGAGGTCAGGCGCGCAGGTCGTCTGAAAATACGACGGGAACACGGTGGCGGGTTTGCATATACCACAGCGCGCCCTCAAGCGACGGTTTGCTCCTGTCATCTTCCAAGCTGGTCAAACCTTAAAGGCAAAGTTGGATTTCGTCCATCGGTCGTTATGGGTTGCCGCGTTTGTATTCCGCAGGTGCTCAGACGGCACGTGTTTCGCGTCCACCTCCACAACCAATATGCCGCTGATACCCAGCTTCTCCGCCGACACATGTACCGTCCGTTGCTCAAAGCGCACGCCCTGCGCGTTTGCCTGGCCTTTCGCCCGAATCCACTCGCTCATGCAGCGCCTGCCCCTGCGCGGTCAATAGTCTCCCGCCCACGCCTGCTCGTTGTGAATCAATGCGCATTGGCGCGGGCAGAAGGCGCAGTGTTGCAGGGCGTGGAAAGGGGAACCAGGCGCGTGTCCTGATTTTCCCTTTGGATTGGCGAAAGTGCGTGGTCATCTTTTTGCGCTTTAAAGCAGTTCTTCCACACTCACGCCATTGGAGGCCGTCTGGAAACCACGCTGATTTTTGAAAATCGCTAAAACCGCTTGCGGGCGTACCTTGATTCGCCGTTTACGCGCGCGACTTTTACGGCGTCAAACAGTCGGCGTGCAGGCTGGCTGCCGAGTGCGCCATCGTGTCGGAAAACAATCAGCATATGGTGCCGCCATTTCGCCACGGGCGGCGGAGCGGTCATGTTCTCCAAACATCAGCGACAGGGCTTTGCCAGAGTTTGGCTAAGTCGTCGTCTGAAAAACCGGTTTTCGGCGGCGCGGTTGGCGAAGATAGCCATGTACGCGGTAAAGCGCGTAAGGGACACGTATTTGCGCATGGTGCGCCCTCCAAGTCTTTTTACGTTGGTGACCGCCACGCGGTGATGGAAACTTCCAGCGGCACGATGGGGTCGATGGATTGGGCGAATGCCAGCTGCACTGACCGCGCACTGTCCGCTGTTGACTCTGCTGGTCATCACGGCGCCGAAAGCGCGGATGTCGAAGAAGTGCGACATCCAGGCGGTAATGTCGCGCGCGCTCGTTCTTAGGCAGTGCCGTCTGCGTATCACATCCAATGCTTCATAAGCGCGTTTGTTTTCGGCAGGTTCAGCACGCTTTTCTCTTTAACGTAGATTTCATAGCCTCGGCGCGTAAGCTCGCAAGTAACTTCAATAAAGTTGCAGGATTTTTCGTTTCAGGCAAACGTCTGTAACCAGGCTCTTTACTGCTTTCCGTCAAGACGAGGCATATTTCCTGCATCTGATCCCCATTGGTCAGATTACGCACACACGTCAAAGAAATAGACAAATTCGTAGCGCTTTTGGATAGACACGGCAGGTTCCTTATTCTTCGAAGTTGTAGTTACAGCTTTTCAGGAAAAGTAGCTTGTTTTTGCTGGATGACAGCCGATGGAAAACGGCCTTGTTCATCAATGCTGGAAATGGCGCGGGTAATGCTCCGGGCAAAGCGGCAATACTCTCCTAGGAACTTTGTCCAGATTTCACGCGCTAAATCCTGCGGCTTGTCTTTACGTAGACGCGAAAGATGATGGCGTGCCCACCAACAAACGGGAAAATCTGAGAAAGGCACGGTCTGATGCTGAACCATTGATAGCGATCGGGCAATGCTGGCACTGATCTCACCCAATGCCTGATACTGGATGCGCTCCAGAATCAGCAAACATCCTGCCCAACAAATATGCACGATTTGTACTTTCTTTATCCAAGCTCAGGAACTCCTTCTTTGATTAAACCTTTGCGGAATTTCCGCGCCAATATTGCCTCATCATGCGGCGCGTAATCCATTCGGCATCACCGTCTCGTAGCGAATGCGCAAGCAACTGCGACAACAGCTCATCGCAGCGTGCCGTTAATAACTGGCAAGCGCGTCATTTCGCGAGTACGGGCGAGATATTTTCGCTTTTGGCCCAAAGGGGCTGTTTGAACCAACAGGCGCCAGATAGACGGCGGCGTTTGCCACGGACAAGGATCGATTGCCAAATCTGCCAATGATCAGCATGATTTTGTGCCAACTGCCCAAAAGCGGTATTGAGCCAAAAGCGCGATAGAGATACGCGCGAGGCGTCGCGCCAACCCCAGAATGTAACATAGAAGCGGGTATCTGCGTGCAGATTGGGGGCACTTTTGAGCGGACGGTCTTTGTATTTGTTGCAAATGTCGAATATTTTTGATTTTCTTCGCCATCTGTAACCGTCATCATATCGAAGAAAAAGTTTCTTCCGTCAGCGCTACTGTCATCAGTGCGTCTGCCCAAAACAGCAGTACTGGCATCGCCGATAAGTGAGGCAATGTCTGTTTTTCCCTGCGCAGCAGGGCAATTTAGCACGGTTGGCATAGGTAGTTACGCTGCCGTCTGATATAGGGCATTGGCACCTTTGTTCTTTACCAAATGAGCCAAAGATATTAAAGGAGACAATATTACCGCCGGCTTTTTGTTCATCATCTCCGGAAGACCTTTTTATGACTGGATGGAGGCGCGCACATGAGCGCAGTCTTGCCATCAATTAGAAGCCAAATCCATTTCTGAATCGTCATTTCAGTCGCCACAATACGCCTGCGGCTTTCGCTTTCGTGAATGTACGATGCGCGCCATCCAGCTTGAAATATTGCCGATTTTACTATCGAGCATGGTTATGCGTCGGCAAGTGGCAATATTTTTGAAATTGGGCGGGTTGCCATTTTTCTAAGAAGCGATAGCGCCAACAATCCGCTGTCTTGTGTATCCCGCAAAAGGGTAAGGTGTTTTTCGCGGAAAGCGTTAAAGTGTGTCTGCTGATAGAAGGAAAGGCTGTGTTTTGCCACCGTTTTATCGGGATTTTGCATTCACGCCTAATGGCGACTCGTTTTATCCCACAGGAAATTGGATTTGATGCGCTCGAGGGTGCGCTTTTCAGCGCGAGGCACATCCATGCAGGTTGGGTTGCCAGGTTTTTGTCCGTCGTTAAATGTGGTTTGAGATCAATCCAGTCCCCTCCGCGATAAGACGATAATCCAGCCAATCTTCGCCAAAGCCATAGCAGGGACTTTGCGTTTTCCTGAGCCGTCTTTTTCGGCATGGAGGCGGTCGTAATAACGATCCGGAAGCGATTGTGATGTCATGATTTCACCGTACGTTGCACGGAAGGCGGAACTTCGATAATGCCATTTGTCATTTCCGCGCGGGAAGAAGTATGTGGGTGTTGCCGTGCGTGAGCCGATATCATGCAGCATCCAGCCAAGCTCGCGGTTGCGTTCGTTTTCGGCAATTCACGGCGGGTAGCGATTCACCATCTCGATAAGTGCAAAGTTTGCCCGGAAATCGCGTACCTTGCTCCGGGTTGCAGCACATAGCATTGACCATTGCCGGGCGCGGCGTTTGAGGCTGTTTCCGCGTTTGACGACGCTTTCTTTCTTCTGCTCTGCCTCGCCGTCGCGCAGTGAATTTGTTGATTGAGTTCGATATGGGCTTCTATAATATAAGCAACATCTTTTGATACAGTAGCGCGCGTTGTTGCCGATCTTCTTCGATAAAGGGTATATAGGTCTTGCACGCTTTTTCGCTTCATCCGCGCTAGTAAGCGTTGCTGGCAGAGATCCACCCAGTTCGTTGCGGCGTACGGATTCAAAACGGATGGGTTTGAGGACATGGATTTTATCAACAATCCAAGTTATGAAAGCTGGCTTCCAGTGGATGGCGCTAGGATGCGATGCGACAGACGGGGTGAGTACATCATAAGATACTCTTTCACCTTCATTTTCCGGTCGGGTGAAATATCAGGCATATTTTCAGAGATATGTAATTTGATTCGCGGCCAGCCGTATCTCCTCTTGGTTAATCCGCACGCCTTCCGCAGAAAGGCGACAACAGGATGAGGCGTCCGCAGGCTATTTTTAGTTTCAACTCACCTACGATAAGCGTCATGTTTTAAAGCGCCAATCTTCTTTAGATACTGTATGTCAGATATTACGGCAGCTTAAGATTGCGTCAATGAATCTCAAAAGATGGCGCTCTCTCGCACAACAGGCGGCCGGAAAAACGGGAAAATACAGCAGCGAGCTATTCGCTGGCAGCGCTACAATATTATTGACGCTGCTTTGCGAGGGACCTGACAGGTACTGAGGGGCCGTTTGCAGCTTTTGAGTCCCCCTCGCGGAGCTGGGAGGGTGCGCATCGCGTAGCGACGGCATTATTCGAAAACGAGGTGAGTCCTACTCAAACGTATATTGTCATGCGAATTTGTTTTATCCCTGCCCTCATCGCAACCCCTCTCCCAAGCGAGAGGGGCTTTATCCACTTGAAATGCAAACAGCCTCTAGCTTTCGTTGAATATCACAGCTGGCATCAGGATCGCAAGGTGCCAATAGGAGATGGTTTCCTCCTGCATAATGTGGAGACGTGCTACTGTGGATGCTGGCTGGCCCTGCGCACAGTATGCTGTTTTGATGCAACTCGACTTCCGAATTACGTCGCATATCACCGCGACCTATTTTTAGTACGACTAAAGGATTCATACGACGGCCACAAAAATCGGCCTGACCGCGCTTACCGCCCTCGTTTTCAGCTCGATGATTGGATCCGGCATTTTGTAGCCTGCCGCAAAATATGGCGGAGGGTGGCGAGCGCTGAAGCGCTCATCAGCAGCGGACGATTACCGGCGTCAGATCCATCGCCCTCGGTGCTTTCTTTCTGGTATCTGGCAGCGGCTGCGCCGACGGCTGGCATTTGCGCATTTACGCCTACGCCCGCGACGGTTTTGGCGAGCTGGTCGGCTTACTCCGCCTGCGCTATTGCTCTGCGCCACCATTGGCGTTACCGGCACAACGCTCTTGTCGTCGCGTTTGAGGCGCTCGGCGGCTTCACCGCTGGATACCGCCGGAGCGGGTGTTTTTCGGCAGGGCACACGCCCGCCGCCTTTGTCGGCGAGTCGGCTGATCGTCTGGGCGGTGTATTACGGCCGCGCGCGGCGCCTGGCGTCAAAGCGGCGGCGGTCAATCGGGTGGCGACGCTGGTCGAGAGATTTTCCCGCTTTTGCTTTTATCTATCGGCCTCGCGCTGTGGTTTTTCCGTGGTGAGACCTTTGTGCGCCGACTGGCACGGCGCGGGGCTGCAAGCGACGACGCTGACTCAGGTGAAAGACACCATGCTGATTACGCTGTGGGTGTTCACCGGCGTGGAAGGCGCGGCGGTGCTCCGCGCACGCGCGCAAACGCAGCTGATGTGGGGCTGGCGACTGTGCTTGGCATCTTGATTGCGCTGCTGGCGCTCTGCGGTCGCGTGTACCGTGCTGGCGCTGGGCGTGTTGCTACGCGCAGAAATCCGCACGCGCTGGCGAATCCGTCCATGGCGCGTTGCAGGCGATGATGGCGCGCGCTGGCGGCATCATCATCAGCGCCCGTCCGATTGTGCTCCGTGTTGGCGTCGTGGCCCGGGCTGGACGCTGTACTCGATGGAGGTGCCGTTCATACGGGCGGCGCACGGTAGCGCCTTTCGCGCACCCTCGCTGCGCAGAATGAAAACGGCGTGCCGCACTACTCGCTGCGCTTTTCCTGCATCACCGTGCAGGTTTGTCTGCTTTGCGCTGCTCACCGGCGAGAGTTACAACGCGCTGTTGAAGATTTCGACGTCGATGATTCTTGTGCCGCATCTGCTGACTGGCGCGTATTTGCTGAAGGTGCGCTGCGTGAGCGCCTCGCGCACGCATATTGTCGCGCGGTCGGCACGGTGGCGACGCTTTATGCCGCTGATGAGTTCTTTACGCGGCGGATGATGGGCCATCTGCCGTTGTCGGCGCTGGCTTTTATGTCCCTGGCGTCGCGCTGTTCCTTTATGCGCAAACGCGCTCATCGGACGTTTCGCGCCTGCAAGCGGGCGAGATCGCCCTTTGCTCTGGCGTTGCTTTTGCTCTTGCTGGCACTGCGCTGCAACAGGTTCTTGCGTGATTTGCGCGGGGCGGGATGAGGGCGGCTGTGATGGTTATTCGTTTCTATACCCATCCATTTCGAAAGTAATAGGGGCGGTTAGGAACGTCTGCACGCGCCCCATTTTCGTGTTGGGTTACGGCCACTGCAACCCAATCGCACAGAGTTTAGTGTCGACGTCTTGCAGCAGTTGGCGCACGGTCTTTCGGCGTCGCTGGCGGCGTGATCGCTTTGTCCAGCAGTTCGCGGCGGCAGGCTGCGGCGTTTAGCTGGCTGATGCTGTATTTGACGGCGGGCAGCATTTTGCCGCTGATGGAGATTTTCGTTGAAGCCCATGCCGACGAGCAGCGGGGTGGCTTCCAGCTGGCCGCCCATTTCGCCGCAGATGCCGACGTCGATGCCTGCTTTGCGCCCGGCGTCGCAGGTCATTTTCATCAGGCGCAGTACGGCGGGGTGCAGGCCGTCGTAGAGGACGCTGATTTTGGTGTTGCCGCGGTCAACGGCGAGGGTGTATTGGGTGAGGTCGTTGGTGCCGATACTGAAGAGTGCCGCTTCTTCAGCGAGTTGTTCGGCAATGAGGCGGACGCCGGGTTTCTGATCATGACACTGAGGTGGGTTAGTTGCGCCCCGGCTTCGAGCGTCACGGATTGTTCGGCGATTTGTTGTTTGACCCAGCGCACTTCGTCCAGGCTGATGACCATCGGGATCATGACCCACAGGTCGCCGTAGGCGGCGGCGCGGATGGCGGCGCGGATTTGGCTCAGGAAGACTTCGGGGTTGTCTTTGTGAGGCGACGCCGCGCCAGCCGAGGAAGGGTTGGGGAAGTTGGAGGTAGAGAGCGGTTTGTCGCCGCCGATGTCCAGGGCGCAGGATGACGGTTTTGCTTCGCGTGCTCGGCGACTTTGCGGTAGATGGCGTATTGTTGGTCTTCGCTCGGCGCCTGCTTGCTTTCCAGAGGAATTCGCTGGTGAAGAGGCTGATTTTCGCCGTTGCTTTCGTCGATGAGGTGAAGGGCGAGCTGGATGTTGCTGTAGGAGGGCGAAGGTTTTGCTGTCTTCGGTGGTCGCCGGTTTGCCGTGCAGTTTGGCGTATTCGGCTTTTTGCGTGTCTGGGCTTTTTTCTCGGTAGAGGCCGCGGGTTTTGTCGTCCGGGCCGAGGATGAGTTTGCTGGTGTCGCCGTCGAGCAGGGCGGTGATGCCGCTGCGGACTCTGTTCATGATGTTTGCGATGCCCATGACGTCGGCATGCCGAGGCGTTGCGCGCGAGGATGGCGACATGGCTGGTCAGTCCGCCGTGTTCGAGGACGAAGCCGCGTACTTTTTTCGACGTCAAGTTGTGCGGTTTCAGACGGGTGAGGTCTTCGGCGAAGATGACGCCGTCCGGCGGCGCGCTGGCAGGAGGCAAACGGCAGGCCGTTGAGCGCGAGGAGGAGGTTGTTTGCAGGCTGAATTGGCGCGTTCGCGCAGGTATTCGTCTTCGAGGGCGCGGCATGCTGGCGGCGACTTCTTGGTCAAGGTATTCTTGACGGCGGCGGTGGCGGTTGCGGCGTTCGTCGTGATGAGTGCCTGATGTCGTTTCGTTTTCGTCGGTTGTTAGTCTGCGTGGCTTTCAAGATGGCAGCTCGTGTTCGCCCTGTTTTTCTTGAGGACGCGACAGAGGGCTTCAAGTGGGCATCGACTTTGGCCCGCGCATTGCGGAAGGCGCGGTATTCGCTTTGATTTCGTCTTCGGTGATGCTGCTGCGTGGCATCGATGTTCGGGGTTTGCGGGCGGAAGATCCAGGCTTCGCCGATCGCTATGCCGGGGAGGCGGCGAGTCCTCTCGTAGTTTTTCGCGAGGTGCGCCCTCCAGGGAGCGAGTGGTGTGTTGCCGCAGCTGCCCGGCTGCAGGGTGTTTGATTGTCGCTTCGGAACAGGCCCAGCACGGGTTATTCGCATGAGGTTGGTGATATGTAGTCGGCGAGTTTCTTCGAGGGCGTCAGCTCTGCGGCGCCGTCGGTTTTCAGTACGAGCTGGTCGCCTTTTGCGACAGGCCCGCCGCTCGTATAGCAGCCTTCATCAGGGACGTGCTGCCAGCGCAAGGCCGTCTTTGACGATGGTGACGTTTGCTTCAAAGCCTTTGGCGAGTTGGACGAAGTTCCTTTGGCCGGCGGGCGTGCAGGCCTCGACGTCATCAGGGTGAGGTCTTGCATGTTTACAGTCCTTCTCTGCTGGTGGGTGGTGGTGGCGCTTTGCGGCTGTAGCTGCTCAGGCCACCGATGCCTCTCGCGCGTTTTTCCAGCAATTGCGCCACCAGGGCGCGGGCTGCGTCGAAGTCGTCTTTTCAAGGGTGGCTTCGACGAGCATGTGCAGTGGTGCCACAGACGACGTCAATGTTTTCTGCTGCTGGCGAGCAGGGCGGCTTGCCGAAGCGGGCGCGCCGCCAATGATGTCGGTGAAGATGACCACGCCGTCATTCTCATATAGTATTTTCGCCAGTCACCGAGCGCGTCCGGGGTGTCGCCTTCTTCGAAGTTCACTGCGCGGCACGTCTGGCGACGCCGCTGATGAGGGTGAGGGCGGGAGCGGATGCTGCTGGCGAATTGACCGTGTCCGGTGATGATGATGGCGAGGGCATGTGTCCTTTTTATGAGAGGGCTAAGGGAAACCGCGTGGTTGTCCCGCTTGGCGGTGGCAAGCCCCATCCCATTTATGGGTGGGGCTTTTTGCCGCCTGACTGTTATTGCACGGTCGCAGCCGCTCTGTCGCTTCTTTTTACGACGATTCCCATGCGTTCGGCGAGGATTTTTGCGTCGATGATGTCAATGTCGAAGTATTTTTGACCAGCACCGCAGGCCGACGCGTGACGAGGCCGAAGATGATGGTCCAGAGGACGAGGCGCAGGGTCGAGGTGTCTTTTTGATGCGCCACAGGATGAACATGGTCCGCGGCAGCGGGCAGCAGGTTTGCATGATTTTGTCGATGAGCCCTGTTTGCAGGCTGTAACATAGGGTTCTTTGACCCTTTCACTTCAATGTCACGCACGATTTGCAGGCCGATTCGAGCTTGACGTAACTTGCGGTCATCGCGCCGATGACGGTCAGGCTGACGATGGAGGCAGCATGGCTGATTTTGCGCGTTTGTTCCTTTTGAGGCTGGCGATGGCGGAGACGCCCATTTTGTAGCCCGTAGTTGGTCAGACCAAAAGCGCAGCGCGAAGTGGACGAGGTTGAAGGCAACAAGGAAGAAGATGGGGCCGAACCATGAGCCATTAGCTGAGTAAGGATGCGCCGATGCCGCCACAGACAGAGAGCAGGGTGAACTAGATAACAGCGTCACCGATGCCGCCGCCCGGCCCCATGGTGGAGACTTTGATGGCGCGGATGGTCGAGATGTTTTCGCTTCTTCCATCGAGACGACAGACCGGAGATGAAGGTCACGAGCAACGGTGGTGTGAAGAATTCGAGGTGCATCCGCATGGAGGCGCGCAGGTCGTCCGGGTTTTTGTGATTTCTGCAGCGCGGGCTGGATGGTGTAGAGCCAACTGTTCGCCTGCATCCGTTCGTAGTTGAAGGAGGCTTGCAGGAAGAGCGAGCGCCACGCCATGACGTGCAAAATCGCGGCAGTGATGACTTTTGTTGGCGCTTTTGATCCCGATAGGTGTCGCGGGTTTCGGTAGTCATGGTTAGATTCCTTCTTCTTGGGTTTGGGCGGGTTTTTGCTGTGCGATGTTGTCACGCAGGAAGTATTCGATGAGCGCGAAGACAACGCCGATCAGTGCGATGGAGAGCAGCGGCTGTTGCAGGTGTAGGCGGCGAGGACGAAGCTGGCGATGTAGTAGGCGACGTATTCTTTGCGCAGCATGATGTTCAGCAGGATGCCGAAGCCGATAGGGCATCAGGTCGCCGGCCATACCGAGACCGTCGGTAATCCATTTCGGCACGAACTGCACATATCGCGCGGCTTTTTCGGCACCAAGATAGATAAACAGGAAGGTAACGATGGAGTAGAAGTAGAAGAGGATGGCCATGCCGAGTAGTTCAGCTTTGCAATGCCGCTGTAGTTGAGGGTGTCGGCGTAGTGATCAGCTTTCTTCATCAGCGGCGAGAAGGCGGTGAAGAGGAAGGTGATGCAGACTTGCACGAAGATGGCGAAGGGCAGGGGCAATCACCAAAGGCTCATTTAGCGCTTTTCTTGGTCGCGATGACGAAGGCGGTGCCGATGATGCCGCCCATGACGACGTTCGAGTGGTTGCGCGCCGGCAAGCGGCACAAGTCCCATAAACATGAATTCAAAGGCAGCGCCGGCGATAAGCCCTGCCTGTGGGTCGCCCATAAGGATGCCGACGATGGGACCGGCGATGATCGGGCGGTGGATGGGTCAGGACGTTGAAGAGGTCGATCCCCGCGATGCCCGCGAAGATGGCAAACCATGAGCGCCTGGATAAGGGTGATGTCAGATAGGGGTTTCCATGGTGCTTTTCCTGTTAGTCGATGAGGCTGAGGATGGTCGCGTCTTCCGGCGTGCCTTGCGCGGTGCAGGATGCCGAGCGCTTCAGTTCGCGGAAGGTTTGGATGTCGTCTTCGGTGACGCTGATGACTTTGGCGATTTGGTTTTCCCTTCGGCATAGTGCAGGTCTGCCGACGTTGATGGCCTCGATGGCACGCCGCCTTTGACGAGGGTGAGCGCGTTCTGCGGGTGCGCACCACGAGGAAGATTTTTGGCTGCGCCGCTTTGTGATGATGTCGATGGTTTTTGCAGGGTGAAGAGCGTGCGCCGACGTTGCCGGTAATCGCCATTTCCATCAGGTTTTGTTGTACCGGATCGGCGGCGATTTCATCATCGGCGACGACGACGAGGTTCGCGCCCAGCCAGTTTGTCCAGGGCAGCGCCGACCTGCCCGTGGATGAGGCGGTTGTCGATGCGGGTGAGGAGGATGTTGGGTTCTGCCATGTTTTTAAGGCTCCTTTGTAAGTTGGGATGGGGTTGCGCGTCGCCAGTCGTCCCCCGCGGCTCACGCCGGATACGGGTAAGCAACGCCTTTGACGACGCGGTTGACGCTGCCGTCCGAGCTGAGGTTGTCCGGCGAGATGCCTGCATCGAGTGCGCAGCGCAGGCCGCCTCGCTGCGCGTGTGCACGGTGAGCGGGGCGAGCGCGGCGTCGTCTTCGCCGTCCAGCGCCGCGTCGAAGGTGATGATCGCGCGCGGCTCGCGGCGAGTTCCGGGTAGCGGGCGAGGGAAGGCGGCGGGCGCGAAGATCAGCACTTGCGCGGCGTTGCCGTCGCCCAGCACTTCCAGCGCGAGATCGCGGTCGTATTGTTGCGCGTACGGGTCGCCGGAGACGAAGAAGCACACCGCCGTTTCGCCGTTTATCAGCGATTTCGCCCGTGGCGGGAAGCCGAGGGTGGTTTCCGCCATCGTCGGGATTTTGCCCGCGGTCATTTCTGAGGATTTTCAGCGCGTTTTCGCGAGTCGCGCCGTAGAGGGCATCGCCGCCGAGGTAGATGATGCGATTACAGGCGGCGAGCGCATCCAGCGCGGTTGAGGTGTAAAGTGTCGCTGATGCGAGGCTGCGCGGCGGCGCGGCGAAGTCGGGTTGCGGCAGACCGAGACATTTCGCGGCAGAGGGCGGCGTAGTGCAAAGGTCATCGTCGAGAAGTTGGAGGTCAGCGACGAAGCTGTCGTGGGTTTCCGGCGGGCATCTGCGCGCAGCCGTGGCCGCTGCGACAACAGCCTCGCGAGGCGCGCCGCGGTCGTTGCAGGTGACGGCGACGGGACGAGTTCCGGCGCAACCGCCGCTTTTTCCAGGCTGGCGACGCTTTCGGCGAGTTGCCGCTGCGCGCGAAGGCAAAGAGGAAGCCGTGTGCATCGCGCGGCAGTTTGCCCGCCGGTTGGGCGACCAGGTCGGTGCTGGCGGCAAGGCAATGTGCGCGGCTGTGGCGCTGGATGGCGGGGGCGAGGATGTCGCCGACGTAGGCGGAGGTTCCGGCGCCGCTATAGCAATGGTCGCAGTCGCATCTGGCGCAGGGCTTCGCGCAGTTTGGCCTGAGCGCCGGGTCTGCGGCGGCGAGCAGGGTGGGATTTGCCGCCAGCAGTCGCCCTGTTGGGCGATTTCACGCGGGGAGTGGGGAAAGGCGAGCGGCGAAGTAGCTGGGGGTCTTGTCCGAAGCTCATGATGTTCCTTTTTGCACTGGCTAGATTACGGGAAGGGTATCGGCCATTGTGTTCCAGGGCGTACAGGACTCGTTCTGCCTGTTTGCGTGTGTGTTCGCCGCCATTGGCGATGGCCTGTTCAAGCAGGGCGCGGGCTTTGTCTCTGTTTGCCACCAGGTTGCAGTGCGGCTGATCGTACATGTAGGTTTGGGTGCCAGGTTTGCGCCTCGGATGTCTCGTGCAGCGGCCTGTTCGCGCAGGGGCAGCGCGGCATCTGTCCCGCGGGTAGTGGGGGTCAAGTGGAAGCCCGCGTCGTATCTCAGGGCGCGATGTTTTGCGCACGGCGTTGCCCAAGGCGGAGGCTTTTTCCCACCATTGATTTCTTGGGCTGCAGCACATGGCACGCGATTGGAGCGGTCATGGATTTTGCCGAGCTGGTATTGGGCGGCGGCATGGTTCTGGTTGGCGGCTTTTTCAAACCAGACTAGGGCTTTGGTGTCGTTTTGCGGGACGCCGATGCCGGTAAGGTAGAGGAAGGCGAGTTTGTATTGGGTGTCGGCGTCTGCCTGCGGCAGCAGCAGGCTGCCATTTTTCAGGATAGTGGCGTAGGTGTATTGCGGGTCGGATGGATCCGGCAGGATGCCCAGTAGTACACGGATTGTTCGATATACGCATGATTTTGCCACCGTCGCGGGCGGTGCTGTCGCTTTGTGCGACGCCCCTGACCGTTGCGTAGAGTCTGCCGAGGCTGTATTGGCATAGCTGCCTTGTCGGCAGGTGGAGCCATATTTCGTATGCGGTTTGATAGTCGCCTTTGGCGTAGGCGGCGTCGGCGTCATGGGCAGTTTTATGTCGCTACCACCATGATTCTTTTCGGCGAAGGCCGGGCAGATGGTGGTGGCGACGAGCAGCAGGGCGAGGACAAGCAGTGTCATGGCATGCCTTCTGTGCGGCGCGCGCGCTGAAAAGCCAGGTTTTATCCCGCTTGCAGGGCTTTTGAGCGCTCTGTTCGTCAAGGGTATGCAGGGCGATGGAGGCTGCTCGCGGCCTTGCGTAGCGGCTTTTTCCAGCCATTGTCGTGCTTTGGCGGTGTCTTTCGGCACCACGGTGCCGTCGCCGTAGAGGGCGCCGAGGTTGTACTCGGCATCGGGATGGTTTTGTGCCGCTGCTTTTTCCAGCCACGCAATCGCTGTGCCGTAGTCCCGCGTGACGCCGTCCCTTTGCTGTAGCGGCAGTGCGAGGCGGTATTGGCACCGATCGTCGCCTGCTTCGCTGTGCGGCGAGTTGCGCGATGTCGTTCGTCACGCTTGGTCTTCAGCGATGGCCGCTGCGGTAAGGCCGGCAAGGCTCAGGGCGAGGAGGTGCGGTTTCATCGGGTTTGCTTTTGTCTGGCAGGGCAGGTTTTCTCTTATTTGCCGGAATCCCAGGTTTTTCCCCGCTTGGCGGGATTCCCCCTTTCAGCCTTTGGTCACCTTCCCCCGCAGGTGGAGGAAGGGCTTTTATGCTCAGGCGCAAGCGGCGTAGTAGGGGAGCGAGCGCCGCTTTGATGGTGTTGTTGATCAGGTTATCGGCGGTGATGCCGCCACGCGCGCGGCAGGCTTCCGCCCCAGCGGCAGGTATTGATGCGCAACGCCGAGCGGGATTTCCCAAAGCGAGGACATCCAGCAGTTCTTGTACGGATTTGGCAAGGCGCGGTTTGGTCCAGTAGTAGCGGATGCGGTCGGACAGGCTGTATGCCCGCAGCAGGCGTTGTTCGCGGCGGTCGCCGGTAGCATTTCGCCAGTCGGCGGGGTCTTCGCGCATGACGGCGTCGGTCGCCAATCAGGTCGGCGTCGGTTTCCACGCCGAGTTTGATAGCAATTTCGCCCAGCCGAAAAGGGCTTCACGGTAGGCAGTGCTGGTCAGCGCCGGGCCGACTTTTTGAGGATGGCAGTGGTCGCGCACGAGGCTTTTTGAAGGCTCCGTAGAAGTGGTTGAGTGCGCTTCAAAGATGGCGTTCGGGAATTCGTCGGCGACGTCGGACAGCGCCTGTGCGCGTTCGGGGCGGTAGTCTTTCGACGCCGTGGTGTCGAATCGACCACCGGGCTGGACGACCAAGCGCCACGCACGCGCCCAGACGTCATCGCCCAGGCCGTGCGGCGAAGGTTTCGCGGTGGATGCTGGTGGTGCGGGCGGCGTCCGGCGTGGTCGGGGTAACACCGTCGAGGGCTTCTTTGGCTCCGCCCGGTACGGGGACTTCGGTGCCGATGATGTACACCAGCGGCACTGCATCCGGCATGGCGGCGCGGGTGTCTTCGGCGATGCGGCAGAGGCGAGGGCGCGTTCGGCGACGGTCGCGTCCGGCAGCGGCACTGGTCGCCGGCGCAGCTCATGCTGCAATCGAGGTGGATTTTTTCGTAACCGGCCTGGACGTAATGGCGGATAAGTTCTTCGCTGTTTTTCATCGCCTCGTCCGAGGGCAGGTGTTGCCAGCGGTTCGGGCCGAGATGGTCGCCACCGAAGCACGGGTTGGCGTCGGCGGGCAGCAGGGCTTTCACCCGAGCGATGAGTTGCGCCGGGGTCAGCCCGGCAGACCGCCAAACTGGTCAACCTGACTCCGAGGTGATTCAGAGGAGGGTCGCGTTTGCATTCGCGCGCGCCGCCCTTCAGCGGCGCGGATGACGGCTGGGTGGGCGCTGCATACGGAAACGATGCCGCCGCGCCCGTGTCGTTTGTGTGCGGCGATGACGGCCGCAACCCTATTTTCCATCGTCGCTACCCTCGATGAGACGGATGTCGTTGGCGGAAAAATGCTGTTTATAAAGCCCGGTACGCCTGCTTCGAGATGACGGCAGTGATGCGGTCAAAAGTGGAAGAAGGTGCGGAGGGAGCGCTTGCCGTACTTGGAGCAGTCGGCGAGGAGATAGACTTCCCTGCGCGTGTTCGGCCATGAGGCGGTGAGGCGGCGCGCTGTTCGTTCGTGGTCGTCAGCCCCGCTTCGAGGTCGATGCCGCTCGGCGCCGATGAACGCCTGGAAAAATGGCACTGGCGCAGATTGTCGGCGGTAATCGCCCCTTCAAAACGCCATCGCCGTCCTGCGCAACTCGCCACCGAGCGCATAAACGTTGGTGTTCTTATGAATGGCGAGGATGGAAAGCGCGTCAAGGCTGTTCACCATCACATTAATCGGCACATCCGGCAGGGCGCGCACGAACTCCAGCGTAGTCGTGCCGGAATCAACGATGAGCGAATCATCAATCTGATCGACCAGATGCTCCGCCGCCCAGCGACCAATCAGGCGCTTCGCCCACATTCTGCGACTCGCGCAAACCGCGTTTTCAACGCGAACAGCGGTCGGCAGAAACCGCGCTGCCGTGCTGACGTTTGGCAACGCCTTGTTCTGCAAAATAATCGAGGTCACGGTAAATCGTCATCAACGAAACTCGAAGCGCCCGCCAATTTCCTGCGAATTAACGACGCCTTGCTCGTTCAATAAAAGTTCGATTTGTGCGCGCCGATCAACCGTAGTATCGACTTCATGGACATTGCATGCTCTCGCATAGGGTTCACGAAGAATGTTACGGCGACACGCAGAGGTGTCAACAACCACGTGATGGTGTAACGCGCGATTTCTGCAATTACCGGTTGTGGTTTTCAGTGAAAATTCCGGCGACAGCGGCGAGATTTGGCTCGAACCGTCGGAAACAGTCTGATGCGCCGTGTGGTTGAAGTGTGTACTGGGCGGCCACACAGAACTGCGGCGCGGAATCAACTCATAGTATGATGCGCGCTGCACACATCATAACAACGGACCATCCCGTCATACATGCTAAAAAGAAGCGCGCGAAAGCGCCATCGTCGCCAACAGCAGGAGCAGCGCAGACCGCCCTGCCGAGGCGCTCAAAAGCCAAACCCCGCGCGGCATCGTCAGCGTCGCCCGCGGCACCTCCGACCACGCCCTCGGCTACCCGGCTACCTTCATGCACACGCGCGGCATGGCGGTCGCCTCTCGCCGCCGTCCCTGAGCAGCGTCCCACAAACCCCGTGGCAGGTGCAGGATCTACTCGCCTCGGCGCTCCTATCCGGCAGCCCGCCGGACGTCATCGCCATGCTGAAAGCGCTGGCGGCAGGCGGCGCCCGCACCGCGACGCTGGTGAACGTCGCCGTCGCCCATCATCGAAGCCAGCCACGCACGTGCTGGCCGTACAAGCCGGGCCGGAGCGTCGCCGCGACCAAAAGCTTCATCGCCACCGTCGCCCTCGGCCTGCACCTGCTCGCCCACTGAACGGCGACCGCAAACTGCAAGACGCGCTCCAAGCCCTGCTGGACAACCGAACAAGCTGCGAACGCCGACTGGTTCTGCGGATGTCGAAGACTCAAACCGCGCGAACGGTTGTTCGTCGTCGGTCGCGGTACCGGCCTCCATCGCGCAAGAAGCGGCGCTGAAATGCAAAGAAACCTCGCCGAACATAAGGCGAAGCCTTCTCCGCCGCCGAAGTCCAACACGGGCCGATGGCCATCGTCCATGACGGCTTCCCGTACCGCTCTTCGCCCCGAACGACCAGCATCAAGCAGACGCCCGCAACCTGCGGAAAAATTCAGGCGCGCGGCGCGAGTCCTGCTCGCCAGCGACAAAAAGTCGCCGGAACCGTGCACCCGCCGCACATCGACGCCGGCCACGACGCACCAGCAAGGCCTCACCGGCATCCCTCTCGTGGTACGGCCGCCGCACAACTCTCTGCAGCCCGCGGCCTCAACCCCGACGAACCGCCCATATCTGCAAAAAGTTACGCGACGGTGGCAGGCCCAATTTACGGCGAATTGTCAAACCAAGTGCAACACCTCATCAAAATACACTTCATAAGGTGTCCTCCACTGCAAACATTTGCGCGGGCGGTTATTCAATGCCAGCACCGCCTTTTCAATGTAATCATCAGGATATTGCGCAATATCCTGATGCTTCGGAAAATATTCACGCAACAAGCCGTTGGTGTTCTCGTTCGTGCCGCGTTGCCACGGCTGGTACGGCGGCGGAATGTATATTTTTATCCCCAACGCCTCCGCCACCACCGCATGCCGTGCAAACTCCTTGCCCCGGTCTGGCGTGATGCTGAGCACCGTCTGCTCGCGCAAGGCTTCAATCATCGCCGCATTCACGCCGTCCGCCGTCTTCTTCTCCAGCCGAACGCACCGCAGATAGCGGCTTTTGCGGTCAACCAACGTCAGCAACACCGCACCACCCACCACGCCTGCAACGGTATCAGCTTCCCAGTCGCCCATGCGCTCCCGCGCCTGCGCCTCTGGCGGACGCGCCGACAGCGCATGCTCAACCGGGAAGTTATCACGTGTCGGCTCGCCCTTGCGCCGCCGCTTCTTGCCACGGTGGCGCAGCCTTTGCTTGCCACTTATCACCCAGTCGGGGTCATTGAAACGCCCGGCGTAGATACCGCGGTAGATAGTCGCGTAGCTGATGGCGTGCGGGCGGCCTTCGTGGCGCAAGCGGTACTGAATCTGCTCCGGCGACCAGTGCAGTTTCAGGAACCTCTCCTTGACCAGGGCAAAAAGTTCCGGGTCATCAAGTTTACGCTTGCGGCGGCAGAGCTTACGCCTGCTGTCGTATTTCTCCTGCGCCCTGTTGGCGTCGTAGCTTTCGCCAGCGCTATTGCGCTTCAGTTCGCGCAAGATGGTGCATCTGTGGCGCTTCAACATGGTGGCAATAGCGGCGGGGCTATGACCCTGGTTGAACAAGGTCATTATGCAACCCCGCTCAATGGGCGTAATATGACGGTAGGCATCCATTTTCGGTCTCCTGCAATGTTTTGATGTTTTTTGCAGTATCGCTTATGGATGTCTTTTTTGTAGCTGTTGCACTTGAATTGTACCATTTGTTCGCACATACACCCGAGCGCTCAGGTGCATGTATAACCGGTGCCGACTGCGCCCGTTCGCGTGCGTGATTGGCATGATTCCCTGAAAAATCGCGGGCATTGGCGTACAACGCCCGCTCTTTTGGCACTGAACGGCGTGTGTGGCCTCGCCGTAACAAGGAACTGACTATGTCAAACATCACTGCCCGACGGCAGCGTCCGTCAATATGAAAACCCGACCAGCGGGCGGGACATCGCCGCCAGTATCGGCAGGCAGCGGTCTCGCCAAGGCGGCGCTTGCCGTGCGCGTTGATGGCGTTGGAGCGCGACTTGAGCGACCCGATTACCGCCGACGCCAGCGTTGCCATCATCACCGCTAAGGAAGATGCGGGTGGACATCATTCGCCACTCCACCGCGCACCTGCTCGGTCATGCGCTGAAGCAGCTGGCCGGAGGCAAAATGGTCATCGGCCGGTGATTGAAAACGGCTTCTACTATGACATCGACTAGCGAACACCGCTTCACGCCGAAGATTTGAGAAGCTGGAAGCGCGCATGAAAGATCTGGCAGCGACCGCGCATGCGGTGGAGAAGGTGTGGACGCCGGTGGCGGATGCGCGCGCAAGGCGTTCAGCGACCGCCACGAGGATTTCAACCCGCTCGATTGACGACTTCGACGACAGCGTCAAGGAAGTCGCCTGTATCACCATCAGGAATACCTCGACATGTGTCGCGGGCCGCACGTGCCGCATATGGGACACGTCAAGGCGTTCAAACTGACCAAGCTTTCCGGCTCTTACTGGCGCGGTGACGCGAGCGGCGAACCGCTGCAACGCATCTACGGCGTTGCCTTCGCTGACCAGAAAACGTTGGATGCCTACCTGCAACAGCAGGCAGAAGCAGAAAAACGCGACCACCGTCGCATCGGCAAACAGCTTGATTTCTTCCATTTGCAGGAAGAAGCGCCGGGCATGGTTTTCTGGCACGCGAAGGGCTGGGTCATCTACCGCGAAATCGAGAACTATATGCGCGGCAAACTGCGCAAATACGGCTACGAAGAAGCACACAGGGGCCGCAGATTCTGACCGTGCTGTGGGAAAAATCCGCCACTGGGACAAGTTCGGCGGCAATATGTTCACCCGCTGCATTGACGAACACGACTACGCCATCAAGCCGATGAACCGCCCCGGCACATCCAGATTTTCAACCAGGGACTGCGCAGCTACCGCGAATGCTGCGCTACGCCGAATTTGGCATTTGCCACCGCAATGAGCCGTCCGGCACGCTGCACGGGCTGATGCGGGTGCGCCGCTTCGTCCAGGACGATGGCTATATTTTCTGCACCCGCAGCCAGATTCGCGAGGAAATCGAGCGCGTCTGCCAGATGGTGTACGAGGTTTACCACGACTCGGTCTCGACGGAGTCGGAGCCGCGCTCTACCCGTCCGGAAAAGCGCGCGTCGGCTCTGACGAAATCTGGGACGAAGCCGAAGCCGATTGTAAGCGGCGCTGGAAGCGCAGGGCAAAACCTTCCGCCTACAACCAGGGCGAAGGCGCGTTCTACGGCCGAAAATCGAATTTACCCCGAAAGCAGCCTCGGCCGCCGTTGGCAATGCGGTACGGTACAGCTCGATTTCTCCATGCCGGAACGCCTGGCGCGCACTACATCGACGAAAAACGACGCGGCAAACACCGGTGATGATTCACCGTGCCATCCTCGCTCGCTGGAGCGCTTTTATCGGCATCCTGATTGAGCAGTACGCCGGACAATGCCGCGTGCTGTCGCCGGCAGGCGGTCGTCATGCCCATTACCGATGCGCAGCGACTGCGCGACGGCGGTCGCGGAAAAACTGGCAACGCGGGCTTCGCGGAAAAAGATTTGCGGAATGATTAACTATAAAACTGCGCGAGCACACTTTGCAGCGCGTACCCTTCATGCTGGTTGCCGGCGACCGCGAAAAAGCGGCGTCCTCCGTTTCGGTGCGGCAACGCGACGGCAAGGATCCCCGCGTCACGAGCGTCGATGACCTGATTACGCACTTCAGCAATTGAACAGCACGAAAGCACAGGAGATAGCAATAGCTACAACAAGAAACCCGTGTCAATGAAAAGATCACGGATGCAGAGATTCGCCTGATTGGCGCCGACGGCGCACAGCTGGGCGTCATCAATCGAAGACGCTTTTGAATGCAGCCACGAACAGGATCTGACTGCGGAAGTGGCAGCCAATGCCGCACACCAGTCTGCCTGAACTCGCGGATTACGCAAACTGCTCGAGCAGAAAGCAGCAGGCAAAGCAGAAAACGCATCCAACCGAAGTCCGAACGGACGAGGGAGTACCAGTCAAACGCCGCAACCCCGAAACCCGCTTTCGGCGGCCGGCACCGCCGTGCGCGGGCGCGAAATGGCGCACCAGCGCAGGGAATGTCACCGCATTAGCCGATCTGGCGGAAGTGGTCGTTGAGCAAAAGGGGATGAAGGCCGCCAGATGGTGATGGTCTCTCGCCCGGAAAAACAACCCGTTAATCATGCGCCGCAGCATCGCTGCGGAAACCTGAAACAAACAATGCGAGTTTTATCATGCCCAAAATGAACTCACCGGGGCGCTGCCAGTTCTAAAAACGGCGAGCGGCTGGCAAGCGTTCGCATCTCACGCGTCACATCCCGACCAGAAAAATCCACCCGCAAACGCGGGCGTGCACTGCACGGTGCACGAAAGCGACGTTAAAAGTCATCGCGATGATTGCTAAGGAGGAAACAGCACGAGTCAAAAGAGGCGTAACCGCACGCGCCCGCCACAGAAAGTTCTGGCAGCGGCTAAAGGTTATTACAACGCCCGCGCAAAGCCCTCCATCGCCAAACAGGCGGTCATCAAGGCAGGCCAATATGCTTTACCGCGACCGCAAAGCGAGAGCGTCAATTCCGTCAGCCGTGGATTATCCGTATCAACGCCGGTGCGCGCCGCACGGTCTTTTCCTACAGCGCCGCTCATTAACGGCCCGAGCAAAAGCAGGCATCGCGATTGACCGCAAGATGCTGGCTGAACTGGCTGTCATATCAGCAGGTTTTGCTGCCGCCGAAAAAGCGAAAGCAGCCCCGTAAGCAGGAACCCACGCGAAAAAGCGCCCGCACCCGCAGCCAGCCATCAGCTGCAGCAAGCGGCATCACGACACGGGAAACAGAAACGGAGTGAACAATCGTCTGTCAGGAAGTGCCGAAAGCCTGCAGGACGGGCTGCAGCGCTGAAAGACGCGCTGACCTGCCCGCGCTGGAGGCGCTGCGCAACACCCATCTCTGAAAAAGGCATCTTTACCGCGCATATGCAGGAGCTTGCCAAGGCGCGCGCCGAGGAACGTCCGCAATCAAAATCATCAACGACCGCGAAGACCCATTTCCAGCAAGTGTTGCAGGAAAAGATTGACGCTTCCGTGCGCGGGAGATGGCGAAAACTGGCAGCCGAGCGGGTGGACGTGACCCCGCCGGACGGCAGACATTTCGTGCGGCTTGCATCCGGTGACGCTGACGCTGCTCGCATCGAGGACTGGTTCGCCCGCCCTCGGTTTCGTCGTTGAAGACGGCCCGAAACGAAGACATTTTCACAACTTCACTGCTTTGAACATCCCCGAACATCACCTGGCGCGGGCGATGGCGATACCTACTTCGACCGAAAACCGTGCTGCGCACGCACACCTCTGGCGTACAACCGCACGATGGAACGCGATGCGCCCCTGCTGCGCACTGTCGCTCCCGGACGTCCATCGCAGTGACCTCGACGCGACGCACCGCCGATGTTCCATCAGATCGAAGGCCTGGTCGCGATAGCCAGCACCTTTGCCGACCCTCAAGGGCATCATCATCCACTTTCCCTGCGCGATTTTCAGCGCGCGAAGATTTAAAGGTGCGCTCCGCCCATCCTTTTTCCGTACTCACCGAGCCGTCGGCGAAGTCGATATCGCCTCGGAGGCGGGTAGCGGGTGATAACGTGAAACGGCTGAAGTGCTGGGCCGCGGCATGGCACATCCGGGCGTGCTGCGCATGCCGGCGTTGATCCCGGAAAAATACCAGGGCTACGCCTTCGCATGGGGATTGAGCGCTGGCGATGCTGCGCTACGGCGTGCACGATCTGCGCCTGCTCGAGAACGACTGCGCTTCCTGCGCCAGTTCCAGCCGTGAATTTTGAGGACGCGCCAGGTTGTTGAGCGATTGGCTGAAAGGCGCTTCACGGCAGTGCGCTGCCGCCAGAATTGCTGGCGGAACGGCTGACGATGGCGGGGCTGGGTGACAGCATGGGCGCGCCGCGCCTGAATTTTCCGAGGTGGCTGCGCGCGACACCCTGAACCGCACTGATGCGGACAAACCGCGTCGCCAGCGTGGATAGCGCGGTAACGGCGAACCCTTGCAGATCGTCTGCAGTGCCCAACGTCGCTGTTAGCCAAAGCGTCGCCGACACATTGGCGCCGCGCGCCTGGCGACCTGCGTATTATCCAAACTGCGCGGCGTGGAATCGCCCGGCTGCGTGTGCTCTGCGCGCGAACTGGGGCTCGAGCGACGAGCATGCGGGCTTGCTCATCCTGCCGGAAGATGCGCCGTCGGTGCCGACATCCGCGACCACCTGCGCGTCCGAACGACGCCATCATCGACACTGACCCGACGCCGAACCGTGCCGACTGTTTCTCCATGCTCGGACTCGCGCGAAATTGCTCAACCGTGCCGCGCCGAACTGGGCGCGATTGTCGCTTGCCGCCGCTGGAAACGGCGGGTGTCGCCATCAGCAGCGATGCGACGCCGACCATTGAAACCGCGCAGCGCAAGACCGCCCACGTTACCTCGGACGCATTTATTCGTGGCACTGATATCGGACGCACAACGCCGCCGCGCGTTGCTGCTGAAAGAACTGCCGTCGCCGGTATCCGCAATTCTACGATCCGGTGGTGGGACATCACCAACCACGTCATGCGCGATTCTCGGCACGCCGCGCTGCATGCCTTCGATGCGGACAGCGCGCGGTATCATCATTCGCTGCTGAATGCGGGCGAAACCCTGCGCACTGCTCAACGACAGCGAAGCGACCTTTACGGGCGACGAGCCGCTTTATCGCCGATACAGAAAAGCGCTGGCAATCGCGGGAGTGATGGCGCGATAGCGCTGCAGCGAGCATGACGCAGAACATCATCCTTGAAGCCGCGTGGTTTGAAACCCGCCGCGTATCGCGGCAAAGCGCGCCGTCAGCCTTTCCAGCGACAGCGCGAGCGCTTTGAGCGCGGTGTCGATTACACCCCGCAAGAAACGGCGATAAACCTCGCTGCCCGCCTGATTACCGAAATCTGCGTGGCGAAGCGAGGAGATTGCCGCCGCGTCAGCGCCACGGATTTACCCCAACGTAGTGCTATCACCTCGCAACGCGCGGCGATCGCGCAGCGCGTCGGTCACGCAATACGACGACGCAACCGTCACTCACATTCTGGAAGGCTGGCGGCGATGCAATCACCGCGATGGTACCTGGACAATCATCCCGCCGAGCTGGCGCTTTTGATCTCGCGATTCCCGCCGACGACCGAAGAAATGCGCGCATTGACGGCTACGCACACGTTCCTCGACCGCCTGCCCGCAGTGGAATACCAGCATGGCGCGGGTGAAAAACGCGCGCTGCGCTACTACGGCGACGTGCTGGTCGCGCAAGCGATTTCAAGAAGCCGTTACCTATAGCTTCACTGACTGCCAGCCATCAGGCGTTTTTCCCGGAAGTGACGACCATCAACCTGCAAAACCCCATCAGCGCCAACTTGGCGGAAATGCGCCTGAGCCTGCTGCCGGGGCTGGTCAATGCGGTCATCTACAACCGCAACCGCCAACAGCAAGACGTGCGTCCCCTTGAAATTGGTCGCGTTTTCTGCCGCAAGCAGGCAAAGCCATCGCCGATTGCGCGCAGCCGACCCGCTCTTGCTGGGTGATGAGCGGTCTCGCCGCACCAGAACAATGGGCAACCGAGGTACGCAAAATAGATTTCTTTGACGCCAAAGCTGTGGTGGAAACATTGCTGCTACAAATACCGGGTATCAGCTACCATCCGTCGCAACAGACATATCTGCATCCGGGCAAAGGTGCCGACATCTATGACAGCGAAGGTCGCTATCTTGGTTGCGTCGGCGCCCTGCATCCACAGCTCTTGCAAACACTGGACAGTCGCGGAGGTGAAATCTACGCCTTTGAGCTGGATGACCTTGCGTGGTTACCCGCCGCACACCTGCCGCGTTACCGCACAATAGGCAAATTCCCGGCGGTGCGGCGCGATCTGGCGCTGGTCGTCGATAAAATATCGCCGCAGCAGACATCCTCGCCTTTATTCGCACACAAATCGGCGCACTACTGGCAGACACTTGGTGTTTCGACCTTTATCAAGGCGTGTCGCCAGGCAACAAACAAAGTCTCGCGGTGGCAATTCCTGCTGCAAGATTCTGAGAAAAACCTTGTAAAGATGAAGAAGTTGCAAGTATTATTGATGCAACCGTGACACAACTGAAAAATACATTTAACGCAGAATTAAGGTAGGCAAACATGACACTCACAAAGCAGACATCGTGGAACGATCATCGCAGACGGCATCCTCGCCCGACGCGCGCGGCAAAATGGTTGATGACCTATTTGAAGAAGTTCGCGCCGCCTGGCTACCGGCGGCCGTGAAGCTTTCGCTTTGGCAACTTTGAACTGCGTGACGCAGCGCGCTCGGGCTGCAACCCGAAAAACGGGAGAAGAAATCCCGATTACCGCGCGCCGCGTCGTTAGCTTCAGCCGGGCAGAAGCTTAAAGCACGCGTTTCAGGAAGCAAGCTGCGGGGATGAAGGTGTTTTTAGCGAGGAGTTGATAGTTTTTAGTAAAACAGGTAGTAGCAAAGGAAAAGTTGTTGGAATTAGGAAAGGTTGCGCGAGATTTGTGAAGTTATACATGCGCCCTGCCACGGTGCAGGCTTCGAAAGGAGCCGCTGACATCGGGATCTATAACAAGAGAGAAGATAGTTTGTGCGGGTGTTTTGTTGCCGTAGCTGTCGGGTTTGATGCTGAATGGTGTTGAGCTTGGTGGCAAAAAGACAAAAACACTCAAACGTAAATTTTGAATTCAGAATTACGGTTTGGGTTAAGAAAAGAACTGAAGAGTTTGATTCTGGCTCAGATTGAACGCTGGCGGCATGCTTAACACATACAGAGTCGAACGGAAACGATGGAGCTTGCTCCAGGCGTCGAGTGGCGGACGGGTGAGTAACGCATGGGAATCTGCCTTTTGCTGGGGGATAACGTAGGGAAACTCACGCTAATACCGCATAAGACCTAAGGGTGAAAGCGGGGGACCGAAAGGCCTCGCGGCAAAAGATGAGCCCATGTTGGATTAGCTGGTTGGTGGGGTAAAGGCCTACCAAGGCGACGATCCATAGCTGGTCTGAGAGGATGATCAGCCACACTGGGACTGAGACACGGCCCAGACTCCACGGGAGGCAGCAGTGGGGAATATTGGACAATGGGGGAAACCCTGATCCAGCAATGCCGCGTGTGTGAAGAAGGCCTTCGGGTTGTAAAGCACTTTCAGTAGGGAGGAAAGGTGCGTAGTTAATACCTGCGCAATTGACGTTACCTACAGAAGAAGCACCGGCTAACTCCGTGCCAGCAGCCGCGGTAATACGGAGGGTGCGAGCGTTATTCGGAATTACTGGGCGTAAAGCGCAGCGCAGGCGGTTGCCCAAGTCAGATGTGAAAGCCCCGGGCTTAACCTGGGAACTGCATTTGAAACTGGGCGACTAGAGTATGAAAGAGGAAAGCGGAATTTCCAGTGTAGCAGTGAAATGCGTAGATATTGGAAGGAACACCGATGGCGAAGGCAGCTTTCTGGGTCGATACTGACGCTCATGTGCGAAAGCGTGGGGAGCAAACAGGATTAGATACCCTGGTAGTCCACGCCCTAAACGATGTCAACTAGGCGTCGGGTTGTTAAAGACTCGGTGCCGGAGCTAACGCATTAAGTTGACCGCCTGGGGAGTACGGCCGCAAGGGTTGAAACTCAAAGAAATTGACGGGGACCCGCACAAGCGGTGGAGCATGTGGTTTAATTCGATGCAACGCGAAGAACCTTACCAGGCCTTGACATCCTAGGAACTTGGCAGAGATGCCTTGGTGCCTTCGGGAACCTAGAGACAGGTGTTGCATGGCTGTCGTCAGCTCGTGTCGTGAGATGTTGGGTTAAGTCCCGCAACGAGCGCAACCCTTTATCCTTACTTTGCCAGCACTTTGGGTGGGAACTGTGAGCGAGACTGCCGGTGACAAACCGGAGGAAGGTGGGATGACGTCAAGTCATCATGGCCCTTACGGCCTGGGCTACACACGTGCTACAATGGTCGGTACAGACGGTAGCGAAGCCGCGAGGTGGAGCCAATCTGAGAAAAGCCGATCGTAGTCCGGATTGCAGTCTGCAACTCGACTGCATGAAGTCGGAATCGCTAGTAATCGCGAATCAGCATGTCGCGGTGAATACGTTCCCGGGTCTTGTACACACTGCCCGTCACACCATGGGAGTTTGTTGCACCAGAAGGTAAGCTTAACTAGAGGGGCGCTTGCCACGGTGTGGCCGATGACTGGGGTGAAGTCGTAACAAGGTAACCGTGAGGGAACCTGCGGTTGGATCACCTCCTTTAAAATGACAGGTGACAAGACACTCGCACAAACTATCTTTGAAAGCAAGCTACGAGAAGGGTCTGTAGCTCAGTTGGTTAGAGCGCACCCCTGATAAGGGTGAGGTCAAGTTCAAATCTTCTCAGACCCACCAAGAAGGGGCCATAGCTCAGCTGGGAGAGCGCCTGCTTTGCACGCAGGAGGTCAGGAGTTCGATCCTCCTTGGCTCCACCATTTTGAAACGTAGTTTGCTAAAGAAAGCAGAAAAATTGAACATGAAGCTAAAGCTGATGTAAGAACACAGATGGAGCACATGGTGTTCAATTTTTGTTGTCTTTGGACAATGATCTATAACAACCGGAAACATTCAATTTAAAACAACTAAATTGAGTAGCTGAGAAAAACAAGACGTTGTTACTTATGTTTTCCTTCTGCAGCCAACAGATGATGAGAGGCAAGGCGAAAGCCAGTATAGTTTCACAATCTGAAAACGTAGAGTAGTAAAGAGAGAACAGCACAACCGAAAAGATAACTTGAGGTTGTATGATCAAGTGAATAAGTGCACACGGTGGATGCCTTGGCGACAACAGGCGAAGAAGGACGTGGAAATCTGCGAAAAGCCCCGGAAGCTGATAACAAAGCAATGATCCGGGGATCTCCGAATGGGGCAACCCGACCTTAGGGTCATCCGTAGTTGAATACATAGACTGCGGAAGCGAACCGGGAGAACTGAAACATCTAAGTACCCTGAGGAAAAAGAAATCAACCGAGATTCCGCTAGTAGCGGCGAGCGAACGCGAGAAGCCCAATTAAGTTGCGTATGAGCTAGTAGAACATCCTGGGAAGGATGGCTATAGAGGGTGATAGCCCCGCATACGAAAGCCATACAATGAATCGAGTAGGGCGGGACACGTGAAATCCTGGTCTGAAGATGGGGGACCATCCTCCAGGGCTAAATACTCGTTGTCGACCGATAGTGAACCAGTACCGTGAGGGAAAGGCGAAAAGAACCCTGGTGAAGGGAGTGAAATAGAACCTGAAACCGTGTGCATACAAGCAGTCAGAGCATATGAAGATATGTGATGGCGTACCTTTTGTATAATGGGTCAGCGAGTTACATTCAGTGGCGAGGTTAACCGAATAGGGGAGCCGTAGCGAAAGCGAGTCTTAATAGGGCGATAAGTCTCTGGGTGTAGACCCGAAACCGGGCGATCTATCCATGGGCAGGTTGAAGGTTGAGTAACATCAACTGGAGGACCGAACCCACGCATGTTGAAAAATGCGGGGATGACCTGTGGATAGGAGTGAAAGGCTAAACAAGCTCGGAGATAGCTGGTTCTCCCCGAAAACTATTGAGGTAGTGCCTTGTAGATTGACTTACGGGGGTAGAGCACTGTTTCGGCTAGGGGGTCATACCGACTTACCAACCCGATGCAAACTCCGAATACCGTAAAGTTTTACTGCAGGAGACACGGCGGGTGCTAACGTCCGTCGTGAAGAGGGAAACAACCCAGACCGCCAGCTAAGGTCCCGAAATGACAGTTCAGTGGGAAACGAAGGGAAGGCTTTAGACAGCTAGGAGGTTGGCTTAGAAGCAGCCATCCTTTAAAGAAAGCGTAATAGCTCACTAGTCGAGTCGTCCTGCGCGGAAGATTTTACCGGGGCTAAACTGTCTACCGAAGCTGCGGATTTGCATGAAGATGCAAGTGGTAGGGGAGCGTTGTGTAAGCCGAAGAAGGTGTGTTGAGAAGCATGCTGGAGGTATCAAGTGCGAATGCTGACATGAGTAACGATAATGCGGGTGAAAAACCCGCACACCGAAAACCAAGGTTTCCTGCGCAACGCTAATCGGCGCAGGGTGAGTCGGCCCCAAGCGCGAGGCGGAAACGCGTAGTCGATGGGAAACAGGTTAATATTCCTGTACTGATCATAATTGCGATGGGGGACGGAGAAAGCTAGGCCAGCACACTGTTGGATGTGTGTTTAAGCGCGTAGGTTGGGGACTTAGGCAAATCCGGGTTCCTAAGACTGAAACGTGATGACGAGTTTCTACGGAAACGAAGTGGTTGATGCTCTGCTTCCAGGAAAAGCCTCTAAGCTTCAGATTATGACAACCGTACCCCAAACCGACACGGGTGGGTAGGAAGAGATTCCAGGTGCTTGAGAGAACTCGGGTAAAGGAACTCGGCAAAATGATACCGTAACTTCGGGATAAGGTATGCCTTTGATGGTGAATAGCTGTTGAGGCCGCAGAGAATAGGCCGCTGCGACTGTTTATCAAAAACACAGCACTCTGCAAACACGCAAGTGGACGTATAGGGTGTGACGCCTGCCCGGTGCCGGAAGGTTAATTGATGGGGTGCAAGCTCTTGATCGAAGCCCCGGTAAACGGCGGCCGTAACTATAACGGTCCTAAGGTAGCGAAATTCCTTGTCGGGTAAGTTCCGACCTGCACGAATGGCGTAACGATGGCGGCGCTGTCTCTGCCGAGACTCAGTGAAGTTGAAATCGCTGTGAAGATGCAGTGTACCCGCGGCAAGACGGAAAAGACCCCGTGAACCTTCACTACAGCTTGACACTGAACATTGAAATAAGTTGCATAGGATAGGGTGGGAGGCTTTGAAGCAGAGACTCTGGTTTCTGTGGAGCCGACCTTGAAATACCACCCTGCTTATTTTGATGTTCTAACGTAGACCCGTAATCCGGGTTGCAGACAGTGTCTGGTGGGTAGTTTGACTGGGGCGGTCTCCTCCCAAAGAGTAACGGAGGAGTGCGAAGGTGGGCTCGGTGCGGTCGGAAATCGCACCAAGAGTGCAAAGGCAGAAGCCCGCTTAACTGCGAGACGAGACAAGTCGAGCAGATACGAAAAGTAGGTCTTAGTGATCCGGTGGTTCTGAATGGAAGGGCCATCGCTCAACGGATAAAAAGGTACTCCGGGGATAACAGGCTGATTCCCTCCCAAGAGTCCATATCGACGGAGGAGTTTGGCACCTCGATGTCGGCTCATCACATCCTGGGGCTGTAGCAGGTCCCAAGGGTATGGCTGTTCGCCATTTAAAGTGGTACGCGAGCTGGGTTCAGAACGTCGTGAGACAGTTCGGTCCCTATCTGCCGTGGGCGTTGGAGATTTGAGGGAAGCTGTTCTTAGTACGAGAGGACCGGAATGGACGAATCTCTGGTGTACCGGTTGTCACGCCAGTGGCACAGCCGGGTAGCGCTATGTTCGGAAGGGATAACCGCTGAAAGCATCTAAGCGGGAAGCCCTCCCAAGATAAGATCTCCCTAGACCTTAAAGGTCTCTAAAGATCCGTTGAAGACTACGACGTTGATAGGCTCCATATGGAAGTGTAGTAATACATGCAGCTAAGGGAGTACTAATTGATCGTGAGGCTTGATCATACAACGCTCAAGTTATTTTGAGCTGCTCCAGAAGTTGAGACGAAAAAGAATTACGCGAATCTGATGCAAAGTATCAGAGGAATTGAATGTAACCGGTTTTCCTGACGGCCATGAGAGCTGTGGCACCACCTGAACCCATGCCGAACTCAGAAGTGAAACGCAGCATCGCCGATGGTAGTGTGGGCTTCCCCATGTGAGAGTAGGACACTGTCAGGGTTTTAATACAAAGCCTCTGGAAACCGGAGGCTTTTTCTTTATACCATCTAGAGGTTTTTGTTGATTCGGCGGGGCAGGATATGCCAGAATGGCTTGGCGTCCAGGAAACGGACGCATTTAATCCATTTTTACATGCGAGGGAATGAACCATGCTGAAAAACCATCAAAGTCTTGCTGATGAGCGCAATCTTGGGACTGTCCACAGCTGCTTTGGCTGTAGTGGATATCAACGCGGCAAACCAGGAAGAATTACAAACATTGAAAGGTATTGGTGCCAAGAAGGCCGCAGATATCATTGCTCATCGCGAAGCGCACGGTGGTTTTAAAAACGTGGAAGAACTGCTCAATGTCAAGGGAGTAGGTAAAGCAACGTTGGAAAAAACTGCGTAGTGAAATCGCAGTTGAAAGGTGACAAGGGCGTGGCGGCAGAGCAAAGCCAAATCCGCAGGAGTTGAAGATAAAAGCGGAGAAGCAGCAGATAAAGCGGCAGCGACAGAGAAGGCAGGGAAGGGGCAAAGGCTGTGAAGGCAGTCGAAGACAAGGCCGCGAGTGACGCGAAAAATACAGAAAGGCAAAGGGAAAGAAAAGTCTCCAAAAGCGAAGAAGGCTACCGAGGCTGCTGACAAGGGTAATTAAGTCTTGGCTGTCTCGCGAATTAAAAGGCCAACGAGTCGTTGGCCTTTTCTTTGTCGTAAAATCTGTTATATGGCATATGCTACTAGGGCGTGTTGACAATTCCACTCAAAGCGCAACCAGACCATGATGCACCCTAAAATACCCTCCCGAAGTACGCGAGCGCGCTGTCCGGTTAGTCGAAGAAGCCCGCGCGCAGCATCCTCCGACTGGCTGCCATTTTGGCACTGGTACTCGCAAATCGGCTGTAATCCGAGACGTTACGTGCCCTGGTACCGCAAACATCAGGACATGCAAAATCCCACCCTGGTGGCAAACACAAGCGCAGACGCCCGCATTAAGGCGCGGAGAAGTGCGTATTGAGCCTGGAAACGGAATTTGGACCATCTGTTTACCTTCGAGGCGCTGAGTTGGGCATGTCAACACCACCAATTTGCTGGATGGATGCTTTGCCGACTTAAAAGCGCAAATTAAAATGTCATACTGGATGAAAAAGAGGAAATAAGCTCAGGTTTATAAAGGATTACTTCGCGGCAGTGTCTGACGGTGGGTAGCACCTTTTTGCTCTATACGCCTTAATTCCATATTAGCGCACAGGGCGATATGGAGACCTAGGGGCTGTTGACAATTAGATGAACGAGCCCTCTCACTACGCGAGCAATGCTTGTCCGCAGGGCGAGAGAGAGGGTGGGCTGAGGGCAGCAATCAATTGAGACCAGGGGCGTATAGGACAAAAAGGAGCCAAGAATCGCTGTAAGCCTTATGCTGCGAGGGTTTAAGCGGGGATCAAAGGCTTTGAACACAAAAAAATGCTTTTTCTGCGGCTCAAAGCAGATCAAAAAGATGGCTGGCAAAATGGCAAGCAACGATATAAATGCAAGGCTTGCGGCAAACGTTTTGACGGCGGCAAGCGCCTTCAAAACGACGAGCTTTGGACAGCTTATAGCGCAGGCAAACAAACGGCCGCGCAGCTTGCCAAGCAGCATGGATGCAGCAGCAAAAACCATCTATCGCCGCCTTCGCAGTGTGCAAATCAGGAGCGCTACCCGCCTGCCCGAAAAAGCCAACATCATCATGGATACCACATACTTCGGGCGCAGTTTCGGCGTGATGGTGCTGATGGACAGCATCAGCCAACAGGCTCTGTCCGTCGATGAAGTCAAATACGAAACCAACGCCCTGTGATGCCGCGGCGCTGAACGAGCTTCGGGAAAAAGGCGTTGAGATACAAAGTATTGTCTGCGACGGGCGAAAGGGATTACTACAGATGTTTCCCGAGATTCCCGCGCAGCTATGCCAGTTTCACCAGGTCAAAACCGTCAGCCGTTATCTGACACGTAACCCGAAAACGGCGGCAGGCAAGGCGCTGTGGCGACTGACGCTCACCCTGAAGGACAGCAGCAAGACAGCGTTTCAAGGCGCGCTGCAGGCATGGTTTGAGCAGCATGAAGGCTTCCTCAACGAACGAACGGTCAACGAGGAAAGCGGCAGTTCGCACTACACGCACAAGACGCTGAGAAGCGCGTATTTGAGCCTGAAACGGAACTTGGACTACCTGTTTACCTTTGAAGCGTATCCCGTTTTGGGCATGTGCAACACCACCAATTTGCTGGATGGGAGCTTTGCCGACTTAAAGCGCAAATTGGAGTGTCATCACGGGATGAAAAGAGAGAATAAGCTCAGGTTTATAAAGGATTACTTCGCTATGTCTGACGGTGGGTAGCACCTTTTTGCTCTATACGCCTTAATTCCATATTAGCGTACAGGGCGATATGGAGACTAGGGGCTGTTGACAATTAGATGAACGAGCCCTCTCACTCACGCGAGCAATGCTTGTCCCGCAGGGCGAGAGAGTGAGTTGAGGGCAGCAATCAATTGAAAAACAGCAATTTTGGTTCGTCAATGATTGCTCACTCCCTCCCCGGGTTCCCTTTGAAAAGGCGTTCGCATTTTGCATGGGTACCTGCTCGCTGTGGGCCCCGCCCTGCGGGGAGAGGGTGCCTCAATTGTCAACACGCTAGAATCGCCTCCATGTTGTCTGGTACGCCATCATCCACGGCGCTAATCAACGTGATACCATCGCGCCCGAACTTGTACTGCATCCATCTTCATGACCGAACCCCTGCGCGTTATCAGACGCGCATTGAAACTCGCCCTGAGCCGTGCCTTGCCGTCTGCAGGCGCGCGCTTGCCGACGCCATGCGTTCCAGCTAAACCCTTGTGGCGGCAGCGGCGGTGCGCGGCGCTGCTGTTTATGCAACGGCAGACGATTTCGGCGTGCCGCCGGATAGTGTTGATGCCGCCGCCTGCGCGGTTGAGGCCATCCACGCTCTACTCGCTCATTCACGACGACCGCCGGCGATGGACGATGACGACCTGCGTCGTGGCCGTCCCAGCACGCACCGCGCTTTTGATGAAGCCACCGCCATCCTCGCCGGGGATGCGCTGAACACTCGCTTTTCGCGCTGCTGGCGAACAGTCCGCTTCCGCCCGAGACCCGGCCTCGCGCATCCAGACCTCTGCCGACGCCGCCGCCGGTTGGGCGGGGATGATTGGCGGGCAGATGGCGACATGGCCGCGACCGGCAAAACCCTCACGCTGCCGCCGCAGCTGCCGAGCCATTCACCGCGGCAAAACCGGCGCACTCATCTGTGCCGCGCTGCACCTCGGCGCCCTGCCCGCCGCCGACTACGCCGCGCACGCCGCCACCCTGGACGAGCTCGGCGAACACCTTTGGCATCGCCTATCAAATCGCTGACGACATTTTGGACGCCACCGCCAACAGCGCCACCCTCGCAAAACCACGCCGGCAAGGACGCGCGCAGGGCAAAAACACGTATCCCGCGCGCTGCTCGGTCTGGAGGAAAGCCGCGCCATATTTGCCGAACAACGCCCGCGCCCAGGCCGCGGCCACCCGCCTGCTCCACGGCGCACCGCATCTCATGCGCTGCTTGCGCGCATCATCCACCGCAGTCATTAACGCCATGAGCAAAGAAAAATACCCCGTCACCCCTGCCATCCGCTTTCTGCGCGAGCATCACATCGCCTACGAGCCGCACGTTTTTGCCTATGAGAAGCACGGCGGTACCGCGCAAACCGCCGCCGAGTGGGACTCAACGAGACACCAGGTCATCAAGACCATCGTGCTGGCGAACGAGGCCAAACACGGCCTCATCGTCCTCATGCACGGCGACCGCGAAATCTCGACGCGCAACCTCGCGCGCCAGCTCGGCATGAAGCACATCGAACCGGCCACGGCGGCACAGGCGGGCAAATGGACGGGCTACCTCTTCGGCGGTACCTCGCCCGCTTTCGGCACGAAAACCGCGCTGCCGGTGTACGTGGAAGAAAGCATTTACGCGCTGGAGCGTCTCTGCATCAACGGCGGCAAACGCGGCTTTCAGGTCATCATCCGCCCGCAAGACTCGCTGTGCTCAACCCGCAAACGGTAAACGTCGCGGTGGAATGAGCATGCCTGAAATCCTCCTCATCGTCGCGCAAAGCGACAACGGCGCCATCGGCCACCAAGGCGCCAGCTGCCGTGGCACCTGCCGCGCGACCTGAAACACTTCAAGGCGCAAACCCTCGGCCATCCGGTCATCTGCGGGGCGCAAAACCCACGACAGTATCGGCGCGCGCTCTGCCGGGGCGGCAAAATCTGGTCATCAGCCGCAATGCCGCGCTCGCCCTGCCCGGATGCGCAAACCTGCCCCGATCTGGCAGCGGCTATCGCTTGCGCGCGCGCGACAAAATCTTCATCATCGGCGGCGCGGAAATTTACCGCCCTGCGCTGCCGCTGGCCGATACCCCTGCTGGTCACGCACGTCCACACCCATGTCGCAACGGCTGATGCGTTCTTCCCACCGATTGACCCAGCCATCTGGCAGGAAACGGCGCGCGAAACGCACGCGGCGGATGACGCCAACCGCTATCCGATGTGTTTCTGCCGCTACGAGCGGCGGCGGTGAAGGCACGAAAAAGCGCCCCTCGGGGCGCTTTTTGGCGGCGGAAAACCTCAGCCGTTTTTCCTGTTGCAAGACCGCCATCACGCCCGGATTGGCGCCGACGCGGTCGAAGTACGCCGCGAGACGCGGGAAGGCGGACAAATCCAGCTTCAGCCCTTTCGCCCAGCGCAGCGTCGTGTACACTACAGACATCGGCGATGCTCACTCGCCCGCGAGGAAATTCCTCGCCCGGCGAGCGCTTCTTCAACGATGCCGCACAGCCGCAAAATCGCTTTCGCGCCCTTTGGCGGCGGCCAGCGACTGTGCGCCGCCTCGCCATCGACAAAACGCGCCGGGCCGAAGACGAAGCCGAACTGGCGGTGCAAGTCGGCGTTGGCAAATACCAGCCATTGCCGCGCTTTCGCCTGCTGTTTGGCGTCGCCGTGGGTGTAGATGCCCGCCTGTGGCGCGAGGTCGTTCACATAATCAATGATGGCGACGTTTTTGGGTCAGCGTCCAGCCGCCGTCTTCCAGAAGCGGTACCCTGTCCCATCGGGTTCATGTTGAGATAGGCCGGTGCCTTGATGCTCGCGGGTTTCCGCCTGCGTGCGGTAGCGCAGACCGGACCATTCCAGCGCCACGTGCGGCACGAAAAGCGCAACTGCCAGGAAGTAATGCGGGTAAGCATGGGGACTCCTTTTGATTAAGCACGTGATGTGCGGGATGCCGTTATAGCAAATTTTCGCGAGACGACTCCAAGTCTCGCAACCGGGGTGGCACGCAAAGACATTGGCTTGTCATGAGCGGCTATCGGCAGGTGCCAGATGCGGGGGTATATTCCTCCCCGACAAGTTGTTTTGTCGTTCACCTGATTAAGGAGTTAGTTATGCCAGGTTATCCTGAAAGTTTGTTGAAAAACCGCTCTGTCGTCAAACATCGGCAATTATGCCGTGATTACGCCGGAAGGCCGCTACTGGTACCGCGGCGGCATCAGCCGGCGGCGGTCAGCGCTCATTCCCGCCTCGCTGATAAGCATCCTCTGCGTCGTCGTCCCCGGACTGGAGGCGCTCGCCGACCTCGCCCGGCATAGCGTTTTTGAAAAATGCTCAGCAATTTTCGCTACTGATCGCCATGCTCATCGGCGGCTGGCTCTATTGGCGCTTCATGACGCGGACAACGCCGCGTTAAACCGGCAAGTCGTGAAAAGAAAACCTGCCATGCGCGGGTTTTTATAGATAGCCAGCCGGAGGAATAAAGGCTATCATCGCGGCAAATCATATGAAGAAGGAGCGGAGATGATTTATGTGGACGTGATCGTGGATGCACGATGCAATAGAGGCCTTTTATCCGCTTGGGCGCATTATGACAAAAATCGCGCAGGCAAGGCGATGGCGGGCTTTGGCGGGGCTTATGATAGATAGGAGTGCCGCGCGGAACGGGGAATTTTTATAGCGATGTTGGCGATGGGTTTTTACCCGCTGGCATCGCTTTTGTTTGGGAAAAATTTAGGCAGGAGAGAAAAATGTTGAGCCGTAATCCGTTAGGAATACCACACGGGATTATCCGTGGGCAAAAGGTGTTTTTGGTTTTGTTGGTGGAATGATACTGTGCAATTTGGCCGTCAATCTTCTGGCAAGTATAAAAGATCATTGTTGCCACGGTTATGCAGGTGTCGCTGGCAGATGTAGAGATGGATGAACCCGTTTTGTCCGTTCTGTTGCATTTTCTCTCCTTTTTCTGTTTTGCTTTTGTAGTGTCGCTACGGCGGTCTTCCTGGTTTGGCGGGATGCAAGACGTAACCACCAAGGCATTGCCTGGGCAGTAAAAATTCATGCTGGCTGCCGCTGCTGGCTATTCGTTATTGCGCTGCTTTATTTTGTTTTCTGGGGTGAGTTTTCAGATGAGGCGCAAATCTTGTTGCGTGATATTTTCTTATGTGCCCTTTTATTTTGATGCAAGGTATTATTGCTGCCTTATTGGCAAGCTGGTTGTGCCGAATCTCAGTAGCGAATGAAGCAAAACCTTATCCTGGCGGCGCGTAATTCTTGGTTTTGGTTTATGTACCGGATTGCTCAATGGTTTGTTGTTCTGGTTATTATTATTGGCGCAGGAAGGTGTGTCGCTAGGACGATCTATTGGATAATATCGCACGTTTTTACGCCGGGATTTTTTGTTTGGTGCCTGAGTTTGCCTGGCGGCGTTTTCAACGCTCGCCCAGGGTATATTTATATTCTGGCTGTAACTTTACCACAGCAATGTTTTACTTTATGGATATACCGCTGGCTCTTTCAGTTGGCAGTGCATGTATTTACGCAGTTTGCCGATGATTTTGACGGCACGGTTGGCACTCACTGTTTTAATACTTTCCCTTGTCTTCTCACACTGCAAGGGAAGATGAAACAGCATCTAAAAGCCAATTATATGTTGTATTGCTGGTCGTGGAATATTGGCTGCGGCTGTCATTATTGTTGTCTCTGCCTGGATTATGCCCTATGTTTTTGGGCGCGTTATGGCAATTATTACGACTAGATATCGTTAATTTTTCCACCACCAAACCGAGGAGGTTTTTATGGCGAAGTTCCAGCAGGACGCCACGCTGCTTTTTAGAGGCGGTTGGCGGCAAGGAGAATATCAGTGCGGTGACGCATTGCGTGACGCGGATGCGTTTTGTGCTGGTCGATCCGAAAAAGGCGGATATTGCCCGCATTGAGGCGATAGGTTGTGTCAGGGAACGTTTACCAGTCCGGCAATTCCAGGTGATTATCGCAATGAGGTGAGCGAGTTTTATCAGGAATTCACCGCCCTGCCGGGATTGAAGGCGTTTCAAGGATGCGGTAAAAGCGGCGGCGACCGCGCAGCAGAATGGGTTGCAGCGGGTAATGAGCGCGCTCGGCGAGATTTTCGCCCCATTATTCCCGCGCGCCAGTTTGCGGTGGTTTGATTTTGGGCTCCGCAATATTATTGGCGAGATTGCGATGTTTGACGGCAAGACGCTGGCGCAGACGTCGCAGTTCTGACGGGGATGACTGGTTTTCTGGCTGATTGGCGAGGCGGTGTTCCATATGCTGCCGATTGGTATTGTCTGGTCGATTACGCGCAAGATGGGGACGACCTGATTTTGAGGATTGTTCTCGGCGCTGACTTTGGTGTCGCCGCAGTTGTTGACGAGTGCGTTTGCGGTCGCCAGTACAGAAAGCAGACAAAGATTCCCGCATTGGGATTTTGGCTTTATGCGGGTCAATATGATTGGCTATCAGGGGCAGGTGATTTCTGCGATTCTCGCCGGTTTTGTTTTGGTCTATCTGGAGCGCTTTTTCCGCCGTATTTCGCCCGCCGTCATTCCAATGATTGTCGTGCCGTTTTGTTCGCTGGTGCCCGCGGTGATTATTGCGCATATGCTGGTCGGGCCGATTGGCTGGAAGGTTGGCACCGTTTGTGCCGATGCGGTCTGGCGGGCTGACGTCTTCGTGGTCGGTATTATTCGCCGCCGTATTTGGCTGCTTTATGCGCCGGTGGTGAGTGACCGGTTTGCATCATATGACCAACGCCATTGATATTACTTTGACGACGAAATTCGGCGGCACGATTCTTTGGCCGATGATCGCCCTTTCCAATATGTGCGCAGGGTTCGAGTGTGCTCGCGATGAGTGTTTTGCAGCGCCACAACAAGCGCGTCGAGCAGGTAAACGTGCCTGCCTGTATTTCCGGCTTATTTGGGGTAACGGAGCCGGCGTTATTCGGGGGTGAATTTGAAATATGGTTTCCCGCTCGTTTGCGGCATGATTGGCCTCGGCGGCGGCGGCGATTATTTCGGTCGGCAGCGGCGTGCGGGCGCTCAGTGATTGGCGCTCGGCGGGATTCCCGGCATTCTTTCCATCAATCCGCAATTCTGGGGTTCGTTTGCCCTCGCCATGGCGGCGGCAATTGTCATTCCTTTTGTGCTGACCTGCGCTGGTCGGGCAGAAGAAATGAGCGCGGCGGAGAAAGCGCGCGCCCGCGCCTGCGGTTGTCGTGCCGCCCGCCGCCTCGCGCCTGCGGAGGAGGTGTGTATCGCGCCGATACCTGTTTTCTTAATCTGCGCAAGATGGATCAGTAGACAATACTTGCGTCCAACCATGTTGTTTAGAGCGCTGGCTGCTGATCAACAAGATCAAAACAATATTGAAAAGCTCATAGTGTTGTCCATTTTTGATAAAGTAAAAATAAATGCCATTAAATGACATGATTGAGTATAAAAATTGTCTTAATCATTACCTCCCTATTAAAAATAAATTATTCTGCCGGAGCCTTTTGAGAAAAATACAGGTAATATGATAATAAAATAAAAATCATTATAGACCACGAATGATAAACAAATTTTTATTTTGCACAAATATAGTATTCATATCTAATTTACTTTGATGTCGTAGAGGTGACTATAATAATAGAAAATACAGCATTTACCCAATAGCAAATTTTGTGATATTTTGGTGTGATATTATTGGTCATATCCAGGGGTCGTCTAGCGTTGAGGACGGAGAAGATGATTTTTCAATAATCGAGTTTAACAGTATCCACAATATGCCTAGCCTGATTATAGCTAGGTGTAGCTCAATCTCTCGTTTATTAGCGCCAGAGGTCAGTTATAACGATGTGGTAAAAATTGTTCCTTGGCTGCACCTGCTATCTAAGTAAATATCGACAATATCGCCAATAGTAAGTTTTTCTTGGCTATAAAATGCAACCCATCACAATCTATAGAAAGGTATTTATCAGATTCTAATATTATGTAGATTTAATGTATATGCCCTAAGAGATAGTAGCTTTGATAGAAGCATATGATAGTATGTGCGCCAGAGTAAGTATATGTGAATAAACGATCGGGCGCATCATCCCACTTATCCCATGGCAGCAAGCATTGAAAATGGCAACTCGACAAACATATTGCTACAGGGATAGTGGTAGCCCAAATTATGGCAATAGCTGTATAAAGTGCTCATTGTCAGAATATAATCTTCGTAATAATCAAAAGTGGCAATATTTCATTCTTTGAGTGGGAGGTCACAACGACGATGCTCATGAAATCGTTGGGCATAGGCAATACATGGCTGTAATCATTATATCTGCAAGGCGGCTGTGCGGTAAGTGCAAGGCGTATCCCATGACACGGCTCAATACATAGACAGCGGATGTCAGGGCAATCTCCTATATTCTTGAGTTCGTGCCAACGCCACTGATACGATTCGACCCAAAAGAATCGTAGCAGGTAAGTCCCCTGAGGAGCGCAATCACTCGAGGTTTGGGGGAATATGCCAATGGCAGGCGGGAATGATGCCGACACGCGCAGCCTCCCCCAGGCAATCCACAGTGAGAACCAAAAACCCAAGCAGGGGGCGAGAATAGTTCCAAAGCGAATTCGTTATACATCAAGGTCATCACGCGTAACCCTGGCGTAAGCCAAAACAATTGCCTCGTTTTCGGTTGGGTGTTTCCATCCGTGGACATGCGGATTTTGTGCTAGGGTTGAAAACGAGATAACTGAACGAGACATAATATTCATGTTTTCGCAGTAGGTGAGACCTCTAGAGATAGTATAGTCAAAACAGAAAATGATACGGTGTTGCTCGCCCGTCGTGACTAAACATACTGTCTCGGCTCGCCGCCTTGTCTCATTCCTGTTTGAAGCGACTATAGATGAGTTATTTCCTCTTCATCATAATATCTCTGTGGCATAAGTGCGATATTTTGTGTACTTGATGCTGAAATTCATGGATAAACGCTACCCCCCTAATCCCGGCTTGCAAAGTCGCACATCCTGCTTCTTTTGCTGTCGATTGAATACGTGACATCTTGCTGTTTTTCAAAAATAAAATATGGACGACTGCTGATGTTTTTGACTTGGCTGAAGGATGTTGCTTTGGTGGCAGAAAGGCACCTCTACACAGGAACCGTTTGTAGCGCAGCGTCAACTGTTCTTCTTTTTGGTTGCCGCATTTTTGTATTGCTGCAACACCTCCGCCAGTTCAGGGGATTGTGCTGCGGCTTCGCGCAGATCGCGCAGTCTGCCGCTGCCGCGCAGGTTCACTTCCTGCTGCTGTTCGTCGGTGAGCGCGATGCTCTTGCTGTAGCGGCTGTGCAGGCGGTCGGCGGCAAGGCGCAAAGTCGCCCATGATGGTCGTTTGTTGCCGTCTTCGTCGGTGTAGCTGCCGACTCGGCCAGTATTGATGCCACTTGATGGACCCAGCAACCACGCCGCTTGACGAGCCCGGTAACCATGCTGCCTGACGGGGCGGCGGGTTCAGAGCGGAAGCGCAGGTGATGCGCAGGCCGTCGGCGTGATTTTCAGCGGTGGCACTGCCGCCGTGGCGGTGCATGGTTTCGGCAACCAGTGTCAGGCCGAGGCCGCTGTTTTCTTTGCGGTTCAAGGTGTAGTAGTGCTCAAAGAGGCGCGGCGGGGCGGGACGCGGCGGCCATTCACGAACTGCTGCGGGCGCGCAGCGCGACAACGCACGCACGCCGATGCAGTGGACGGCGGGCGCGCAGGCGGATTCACCAGCGGCACGCCGTGGTTGCGCGTGAATCCGAACCACACGGAAATCAACGCTGACGCGGCGACACACGCGACCGCAGGGGCATCTACGCCCACTACCGCGCGCTGATTCAACTGCGCAAAACGCAGCGCGTCATCCAGGACGGCGACTACAGCGCCGCTCGCCGAGCATCCGCAAATATTCGCCTACCGCCGCGAGAACGGTGAAGCGACGCTCGTCGTGTTGGCGAATTTCTACGGTGAGGGGGCAAAAGCGCCGCTCGCGGATACGGCGGGCTATCAGCTGCTGCTTGGCAACTATGCCGATTCGCCCGCGGTCTTGGCGGAAGAAGTGCTGCTGCGGCCATATGAGGCGCTGATTTATCTGCGAAAGAAGTGAGTCCGGCTTCCGCCCGCCTAAACAAACGACCCGCCGTCATGGCGGGTTTTTATGTTCATCCTCAGGCGCGTGCAATCCATACCCGCCCCCATTAGGGGCGCTTTTCAACCGTCTTGCTGCGGGCTACTCACGTCCCGCCCGCGCCGCCGCGGAAGAACTGCCGCGCCTCCGCCGCTGTAATCGCTGGATGATGTGGAAGAGGATGACGAGGAGAACGACGAACCGACGACCGCGCCGGTAAAGCGGCGCCGCCGTCGTCATCATCGTCATCGCTGCGGCGGCGTGATTTTTGCGCCGCTTTTTCTTGTCCTTGCCGTCCAGTTCGTTGGCGAGGAATCTGTTGCTGAAGATGACGATCAGGACAATCGCTATCAGGATGAGGATGGGGACTGGCGCCCCCATCCCGGATTCTGTGCCGCGGCTGGCGCGAGATTCGCTGCCCGCGTTTTGCATCGGCCTGCAAATGGGCGGCGAGGGGTGTCCACGCCGCTTTCCAGTCCGGCGGCGAAACGTCCCTTGTTTGAACTGCGGCACCATCGCGTTGATGATTTGCTCATGTAGATATCGAATGTCGCCTTCAAGACCGCGCCCGGTAATGATGCGGATGGCGTGCTCTTTTTGGCTCAAGAGGATGAGCAGGCCGTCATCGCGCGTGCGGTCGCCCAGCTGCCAGCGCTGGAAAACCGCCATGCCGTAGTCAAAAATCGCTCATGCCGTTCAGGTTATCGATCAGCACGATGGCACCCTGCATCACTTGCGCCTCGTGCAGCGTGCGCAGTTTCTGGTTCAGCGCTGCCGTTTCGGCGGGCGCGAGCATCGCCGCCTGATCGACGACGGGTTCTTTGCCGAGGGTGAGTTTGTCCGGCGTAATGGCGTGCGCTACGCCTGCGCAAAGCGCGAGCAGGAGGAGCCAGCGTTTCATGGGAAGCTCACTTGCGGCGGCGCTGCTGATGGCGGCTTCGCTTTCCACCTCGAAGTTGGCTTTGGCGGTCATGCCGATGCTGCTGGCGATGAGCGAGGCAGGGAAGGTGCGCAGGCGGCTGTTGTAGTCGCGGACTTGTTCGATGTAGCGGTTGCGCGCGGTGGTGATGCGGTTTTCCGTGCCTTCAAGCTGGGCATCATCAGGTTCTGAAATTGCGGCCTTTCGCCTTGAGGTCGGGGGTAGTTTTCGAGACGGCAAGCAGGCGCGCGAGGCTATTGCCCAGCTCTGCTCTGCGCAGCGGTAACGCTCTCAGGGCGGTGGCGTCGCTGAGCATCCTGAGTCGGCGCTATGCTGCTGACCCGCGCGCGCGCCGCGGTGATTTCTGGTCAGCAGGGTTTGTTCGTGTTTGGCGTAGCCTTTGACGGTTTCGACCAGATTGGGGACGAGATCGGCGCGGCGCTGGTACTGGCTGACGACTTCCGACCAGGCGGCATTCACGCTCTCATCGGCGTTGCAGGCTGTTAGAGGGCGACGCCGTAAGCGCCGAGGACGATGGCAAGACCGAGAAGGATGAAGGCAGGCGTTTCATAGGAGACCCGGTGGTGGCTGGCGCAAAAGTGTAACGTCTTATGCGGCAGAAAAGCGCTTCGGGGCGGAAGCCGCTGTGCTGAGGCGGCAATCAGGCGAGTTCGACCGGGCCGTGTTGTCGCAGTGGTCGCCGTGCGGGTGGTGCAGTGCCATCAACGAGGTAGTCGGTGTGGTCGCCATGCGGTACGGCTTCGTGTCCGCAGCCGGGGCTGTGGTTACATGTCCCGCTTCGTGGCCGTTGCAGTGATGATCCGGGGTGCAGGCGTCCGGGTTGGTGGCGCTGACGGCGATGCGGGTGTTCATCGACGTGGTTGCCGTGCGGTGGTGCAGGTGGGCCATCGTGCAGGTAATCAACGTGGCCTTCGTGTTTGATGGCGGTGTGATCGCACCATTCGGGCCAATGTGCTGGTCGTTCGTGGCTGGCGTGGTGCGGTTCGTGGCAGCCGCAGCCGCAGCTGTGTTCGCTGCGGTGAGTTCCGTTTGTGAATGGGGCGCGCATTTTACGGATTTTGCGGGCGGGATGGAATATCGCTTTAGGTGTTTGCGCTGCTCGCGTGGCAGTGCAGCTCAAAAAGGCTGGCGAGCAGGGCGGTGGCGTAGCTGCCGCGCGGCAGGGGTGAAGGCAAGGCGCAGGGTGCGCGTCCGGCCAGTGGTATTGCAGGTCGCGCGGGTGCACGGTGACGCGCGCCAGCCGCCGTTTCGGCGCATTTTTCACGGTAGCGGACGGCCACTTGTTGCGTGGCGTCGGCGGCTTCCAGCCAGGCGGTGGTAAACCGCAGGCGGCAGTGGCGCTTTTCTTTGCCGGGCAACCAGCCGCCGAGGGCGACGTCACCGCTCGCCAGTCGCGCCAGCAGGGGCATCGTCCACCGCTTCGATGGTGAAATGGCTGCTGCTTACCGGCGAGCATGGCGCGGTCGCCGGGTTGTGGCGCATGTAGGGTTGCTGCGGCAAGGCGGGACGTCCAGTTGGGCGTTAGGCGTCGGCGCGCAGGGTGGAAAGTACTTGCGCGCGTTCGTCGTGTTTTTCGGCAGTTGGCCGCGTTCGACCCAGCGTTGTGCCTTGTCGCGGTCTCGTATGGCCGAAGCGCTGGTCGCCGAAATGGTTGGGGAAGCTGTCGCGCGAGCGCCGTCAATGCGGCCTCAATGCTACGCGCGCGGTCAGCGTCACGCGTCGCGCAGGTGATGTGGCAAATTGGCTGTAGCGGTAGCGCCAACGCGCAGTTTGCGAGCCTCGTTTTTGCTGGCGCTCGAGAATCGGCCAGCCGTCGCTCATTGTCGGCGTAGTTGCGCGCTGTATTTGGCGGGGAAGCGAGAGCCATTGGCGGGTAATGGCGGCGGTCTTTGAGGCCGCTGTGCGCTGATGTCTCTGGGCGGGCAGTCGGTGAGGCGCGCCCATTCGCGCTTGAGCCAGGCGGTGTTAAGGCTGGTTTTTCTGACGTAGCACCAGAGTGCCCGCCGTGGCCGGTCAAGGGGAAGTCGATTTGTTCGGCGACGCGGAAGTCGGCGGGCTTTGCCTCAGGCGGCGCGGGGTCGCATGGGGGTCTCGCTCAGAGCCGTAGAGGCTTGCGGCTCACGGCGGGGATGATTTTGACGCTTTAGCGACGCGGTCAGGCGGTCGTAGATGGCGTCCAGCGCAACCATTTCGGCGCCGTCGCTGCGGCGTTCTTTGTATTCGACTTCGCCATTCGCCAGGGTTTTGTCGGAGATGACGACGCGCGCCGGGATGCCGAGATGAGGTCCATGTCGGCGAACATGAAGCTGGGGGCGTTTGCCGCGGTCATCGAGGACGACGTCCCACACCGGCAGCCAGCAGTTTTTGGTAGAGCGCTCGGCGGCGACCCGCTGACTCGGCGATGTTGGCGGCGTCTCAGCGGCAGGATGGCGACGGGTGAACGGTGCAATGGCCTGTGGGCCAGATGATGCCGCGCTCGTCGTGGTTTTTGTTCGAGGCGGCGCAACGACGCGGTAACGCCAGCCGTGCAGCCCATGAGCGGAATGGCAGAGCCGCCGTCTTCGAGCTGGACTTTCAGCCCCATCGCTTCAGAGTATTTTTGCCAAGCTGGAAGATGTGGCCGACTTCGATGCCGCGGCGGATGGCGAGCGTGCGCTGCCGTCCGGGGCGGGGTCGCCTTCAACGATGTTGCGCAGGTCGGCGACTCTAGCCGACGGTACGTCGCGCCCCAGTTGATGTTGAAGCTAGTGGTAGTCGTCTTCGTTGGCGCCCGCGGCAAAGTCGGCGATGTGAGCGGCGGCGTAATCATCGATGACCGGTACGTTTGCGCCAACCGGACCCAGGAGCCTGCACTTGCCCCATCGCGGCGCGGATTTCGGCTTTCTTCTGCCATGCGCGAGGGCGCGGCAACTTCCGGCAGGTGTCCCGGCCTTGATGGCGTTCCAGTTCTGTGGCTCGCCACGGATGACGAGGGCACGATACCGCCTCTTCGGCACCGGCAACCATCAGGGGTTTTGATGGTGCGCCCAATCGATACGCTGTGTTTTTCAACATGAGCGCGGCGATGGTTTTGCAGTCTGCGTCGGGCGTTTTTCCATCGCAGCCGCCGGCGCGGGCGCGGCGCAGTTGGGCGCAGTGCTTCGGCTTTTCGAGGTTGGCGGCGTAGCTGCCGCCGCTGAGAAGACGATGGCGTCTTCGCCGGTCGCCGCCAGCACGTGGAATTCGTGCGAGCCGGTGCCACCGATGGAGCCGTTGTCGGCCAGTACCGGGCGGTAATCAGGCCGAGGCGGTCGAAGATGCGGCGTAGGCGCTCGCACATGTCCTGATAGGTCGCCTGCAGCTCTGCTTCGTCAGGTGGAAGGAGTAGGCGTCTTCATCAGGAATTCGCGCCCGCATCACGCCGAAGCGCGGCTGATTTCGTCGCGGAATTTGGTCTGACTTTGATAGACGTTCAGCGGTAGCTGCTTTCAGCTGGACAGATCGCGACGCATCAGGTCGGTGATGACTCTTCGTGCGTCGGCCCCAGGCAATATCTCGCGCTCGTGCCGTGAGCGAAGCGCAGCAGTTCAGGCCATAGTCCCGCCAGCGCCCGGATTCTTGCTAGAGTTCGCCCGGTTTGCACCCCCGGCATGAGCAGCCTCGAGTGAACCGGCGCGGTTCATTTTCTTCGCGGATAATCTGCTCAACTCTGCGCAGACGCGCGCAGCCCCAGCGGTAGCAGGAATACACGCCAAGCGCGTTCTGTCGGATCATGGCGCGCAGCATCAGCTGGTGGCTGATGACTTCTGCATCCGCCGGGGTCTTTTGGGTGGTCAGCCAGAATCGGGAAAGGCGCATGGGGCAGGTTATCCTTTGCGCTTCTTTAGCGAGTTCTGCCTCGGATGGCATTGGTACCGGATCAATACCAGGTTGAGAGGTGTTGCTGGGCACTGCAGGTGCAACGGGCGCTGTAGGCGCTACTGCAGGCGGAATGGATGAAAGGCGCAACGCAGGCGCTATTGCTGTCTTACTGTGCTACTCGGCGGTACAGGTAGTCCGCCTGTTGAAGTGGCAGGCTGGCAGAATCGTAAATTGTTTTCTTCGCCAGTCGTTTCTGCTCATTAATTTGATCTCGTGACAGCGGCAACTCAGTTGCCGTTACCGCCATCCATCACGATATCGGAGTTTTCCTGGATAGTTTTTAGGTCTTTTTGTGCTCTTGGCACAACGCTGTTCGCGTGTCGTGGAACCTGGTGGCAGTGGCTGGTTGGTTGCAGCTGCGGCAGATGCAGATGCAGATGCAGATGCGCTGCTGGGCGCATTTTCTGCCGGACGTAACGGGCGCAATACGGTAATACTGTCGCTCGTCGGTAGGTCGCTCACAAGCATGCCCTGACTGTTGACTTTGGTGTAGTTACTCACCCCACGCGGCACATACTTGGCGTAGTGCGTTTTGTGACACGAGCATGCCATTTATAAAAGATCTCGCTGCGGCTGTGCGTTGGGGTTAGTGTAGATTTCCGGCGGACGTTCCTCCGCCGCAGCCGCAGGCTTACCATCCTGCGCCCACACGGCAGCACAAGATACCGAAATGGCGAAAGCTAATACAGAAGTTCCTCAGTCTCATGGTGAATTCCTATCTAAAAAGACGGACACATTCTAACATTAATTTCAGAAAAGAAGCTACCCCTGCTATAATTATTTTTCCCCAAAATTCCTCAAAAACATAGCAGGATTCCTCATAGAAAACCCTGTCTGCGTTACCATCACCGGTGCCGCCGGCAACATCGGCTATGCGCTTGCCTTCCGCGTTGCGGCTGGCGACATGCTTGGTCCGATCAGCCGGTCATCCTGCAATTGCTGGAAATCACCCCGGCGCTGGATGCACTCAAGGGCGCTGCCATGGAACTCAACGACTCGCGCTTTCCCGCTGCTGCGCGGGCCTGGTCACGACTGATGATGCAACGTCGCTTTCAAGGACTGCGATTATGCCCTGCTAGTCGGCGCTCGCCCGCGCGGTCCCGGCATGGGCGCGCGATTTGCTCGCCGCGAATGGCGCTTTCATTTTCGGCCTGCAAGGCAAGGCGTTGAATGACCGCGCCCTCGCGCCACGTCAGTGCTGGTTGTCGGTAACCCTGCCAATACCAATGCCCTCATCGCGCAAGCCGCCGCGCCCGATTCAACCGCGCAACTTCACGGCGATGACCCGCCTTGACCACAACCGCGCGCTGTCGCAACTCGCTCGAAAAACCGGCACGCACAGCACCGATATCGCCAAGATGACCATCTGGGGCAACCACTCCTCCACCCAATATCCGGATATCAGCCACGCAGCCACCGTGCAGGGGCAGCGGCGAAAGGTCTGGTGGAAGACAGCTGTACAAAGACACCTTCATCCCTGTCGTCCAACAGCGCGGCGCCGCCATCATCGGGCGCCGCGGCGCATCCTCTGCTGCCTCTGCCGCTTCTGCGATTGACCACATGCGCACCTGGGGCGCTGGGCACCGACGGCGACGACTGGGTCAGCATGGGCGTACCGTCCGACGGCTCCTACGGCATCGCCCCCGGCATCATCTACCTACCCCTGCTGCAAAACATGGCGACCACGAAATCGTGCAAGGTTCTGAAACTGCACGCCTTCAGCCGCGAAAAATGACGCCACCGAGCGCGAACTGCGTGAAGAACGCGCCGCCGTCGAAAACCTGCTTAAATCAGTGTGCATTTAACCGCCCTGCCCCGTGCGGGGCTTTGCATGACCGCCGTCCAGCATAAAACCCTCGCCTCATCTGGATTATCGCCAACATCCTCCTCATCCCGCACCTCCGCCCGCTGGAAGGTACCGCATCGCTTTACACCGATGTCGCACTTGGTCTCAGCGGCCTGCTGCTCTGCTGGTGGGTCTGGCATGATCGCCGCGAAACCCCGCCTACCATTTCCGCCTGGGAAACGCCGCTCTCACCTCATTCTGCTGATATTCCTGACGATACCTGCGCTGTGCACGACCTTGTCGGTGTCACTAAAGCATCAAAACCGCATTGGTACTAGGCACCGACCGCAGCGCCCGCCTCGCCCGGCCACTACTACCTCGACCTTTCCTGCAACCACTCGCCACCGAAACCGTCAAACCGCGCATCAGCCGCGCCACCTACGACCGCTTGAACCAAGCGCGTGGCGACCGTAACGAGCGGCCGCCGCCCATCCGCGTCGAATACTGCCGCACAGCCGCACCCTCAAACAGCTGCAAATTCCCAACGAAAACAGCCCATGAAAGAAGCCATCTACGACTGCTCTGAAAAATCGCCCATCCTTCTTGGCCTCGCTATCACCTTTGCCGCCCTGCTAATTCCTCACACCGGCAACTGGTAGCAGAGCGCGCTCAACGCCAACATCCTGAGCGGCCTTCCTCATCCCGGCGGCGCTGGAACGCTGGTTTACCCGCCACAATCGCGACGAATGGCTTCCGACATCGTCATCTCACATCCTGCTTGGCGTCGCCTGCTACCCCTAGCATCATCCCCGGCATCCACGACCTCGCCCACGGCAGCAAAACCTCATCACCGACGACCACCACGTGCGCAGAAAATACCGCTCGCACCACCGCCACAGCTACAGCAGCTACGACTTCAGTAGCCGCTACCGCCTGGAAACTGGGGAATCCGCACAATCTCATTGACAGCGCGGACTACGAAAGGCCCAACCACCCCCACTCACCGCGCATCCGCGTAGAATATCACTGAAAAGCGGCATCATCCGCCGCCTGACCATCAACCCGACCGAGGAAAACCCATGAAACTCTCACACCAGCACCATCTCCCCACCGCCCGTGCCATCATCCTCACCGCGCTGGCGCAGGGCAGACGCGCTGCAATCCTGCCTACGCTGACCCGTGGACGACTCCCCGCCCGCACTCACCGCCGTCAAACTTCTCTCAAGTGCCTGTTCTCATCACCGCCGACGGCACCGCCATCTACAACACCCTCACCATCGCCGACTCACCCTTTGACCACCCCTTCCGCGGCGCGCGCGGCAAAGCGCCATCGCCGGATACGCCACCGCCCCTGCTCGAACAAATCATCGAAGGCCTACCCCGCTGGCGCGCTTCCAGCCGGAACACGGCGCCGAACACCCGCATATCGAACGCGCCCGTGCCGCTGTCGTCCGCGGCCTCGCACATGCCGCCCCGACTCGACCCGGCCAGCAACCACATCGAACAGCACCTGCTGGCAATGGCATTCTCCCACGCTGAACTGGCGCCACCCGCGCTCTCTACCCGCAGCTTGACGCCGATAACCGCCGCGCTCTTTGCCGCATACCAACAACGCCTGACGTAGCGCGTCCGCCCCGAAGCGCTGAAAAACGACCAGCAAGCATCGCCGCCCTGCGCCAAACCATCCAATAAAAGAAGCGTCGCCGGTTGAATGACGCCAAGCCGTCAGCCGGCCTACAAAACCCGGAGCCCCATGAAACTCTATCTCAGCACCACCCTCCCTACTCCCTGCCTCGCCCTCATCGCTGCACTGCACAGCGCAGCGCGACCTGCAACTGCACTACGTCCTGCCGTGGAAAACCCGGCCGAGCTCATCGCCATCAACTAGCAGCCAAAATCCTGGCGCTCCTCTGCGACGACGGCAACATCCTCAGCGAAACCCCATCATCATGAACTACCTGATGACGCGTCCTGCGCGGCGGCTGTACCTGCTGCCCGTGCCGCCTACGCATCGCCACCATCAACCAGGCGGTGCGCGCTTTTGCGCTCAACATGCACCAACCGGCGCACAGCATCCCGCATCCGCACATTGCGCGCAGCCGCGAGGCACTCGCCCGCGCCCCCTGCCGCACGCGCCACAACTCGAACCGCAATCGGACGACTGGGGACACATCATCCTCGGTAACGGTCTGAACTACGCGCATGCGCCTGCCTGATATCTATGCCGCGCACGCCAGCCGCGACAACCAGACCGCCGTCAGCGCTTTTCTGGCGCGCGACTTCATGCTAAAAACCGAAACGCCGCAACTGGAAAAACGCCCCGCCTGCGTCGCCGATCTGTAATGCGGACTACTTTATCGTTGAGGCGATAGAGTGCTCATGCCGTAACCGCCTCTTGCATTAATGCGTCTTCGTCCCCGAGTTGGCGCGAGGCGCTGGTTTCGACGATGAGCGGTACGCTCAGGGTCATGGCGTTTTTCCATCAGCGCAGACGATGCGCGGGGTGAGTTCGAGGCGGCGTGCGGGCGGATTTCGGAGACGAGTTCGTCGTGCGCACTTGTATGATGAGGCGTAGGTCGTCGCGGGGCTGTCGCTGCGCGAGTTTTTCACACCTCTTCTCATCCCCGCCTGCGGGGAGGGGGCTGGTACTGATGGTGCCGCCCGCGCCGGGGAGAGAGATAGTCTGAGTTCGCGGTCAATGGCGAGCATGGCGCGTTTGATGATGCTTCGGCGGCGCTGCCCTGCATCGGGTGCGTTGATGGCGAGCGCGTTCGCTGGCCTGCCGCCGCTGCGTGGGTTTTTGCTGTTGATATCCGGGAGATACAAGCGGGCGGCCGAGCAGGGTTTCGACGTAGCCTTGTTTGTGCGCCGCTTCGCGTGTTGCGTCCGATGTAGTCGCGCACTTTCGTAGCGCGCAGTAGGTGTCTATGTAGTCCGGCGGCCTGGCCGCGCGATGTCTCAGTTGGCGCGCAAGGCCGAAGGCGCTCATGCCGTAGATGAGGCCGAAGTTGATGCGTTTTTGGCGTCGCGGCGCTGTTCGCGACTCGACGGCTTGGGCGCGACGCCGAAGATTCTCGGCGGCGGTCGCCCGGTGGATGTCGTCGCCACGCGCAAAGGCGGCGAGCAAGCCGGGGTCGGCGGAGAGGTGCGCCATGATGCGCAACTCGATTTGGGAGTAGTCGGCGGCGAGTATTTGCCAGCCGTCTTCCGCGATGAAGGCGCGGCGGATGCGGCGGCCGGCTTCATTGCACCGGGATGTTTTTGGCAGGTTGGGCGCCGGAGGAGAAGGCGGCCGGTGCTGGTAACGGCCTGGTGGTAGCTGGTGTGGATGCGCCCGGTGTGCGGGTTGATGAGTCTCGGCAGGCGGTCGGGTAGGTGGTTTTGAGTTTGGCGAGTCCGCGGTGTTCGAGGATGAGGCGCGGCAGTTCGGCGCCGTGGCTTTCGGCGAGTTCGGCCAGCACTTCTTCGTTGGTGCTGGGCTGGCCTTTCGGGGTTTTGCGCAAGACGGGCAGGCCGAGTTGGTCGTAGAGGATTTCTTGAGTTGTTTTGGGCGAGCCGAGGTTGAAGGGCTGCCGGCGAGGGTGTGCGCTGCGTGTTCGAGGGCGGCGGGTTGGTCGCCGAGTTTCGGCGCTTTGTGCGGGCGAGCGCCGCCGGGTGCGTGCACGCCGGTGGCTTCGATTTTAGAGCAGTTCTGCCAGCGGCATTTCGAGTTCGCGGTAGAGTGCGCCGAGTTGTGGCACGGCGGCGAGTTTGGGCGCGAGGTGGTTTTTCAGACGCAGGGTAATGTCGCGTCTTCGCAGGCGTAGGCGGTCGCGGCTCGAGCGGATTTGGTCGAAGGTGAGTTGTTTCAGCGCCTTGCCGGCGATGCCCCGAAGGTGGTGGTCTGGTGGTTGAGCGTAGCAGTCGGCGAGGTCGCCAAAGGTTGTGGCGGGTGGCGGTGCTGCGTTGATGCGTAGCTCATCAGCATGGTGTCGTCTTTGATGCCGCGCAGTTCGATGCCGGCGCGGGCGAATATGTGGCGGTCGTATTTGTGGTGCTGGCCGCTTTTCGGCGCGCCTCGCCTCGAGTAGTGGTTTGAGGCGGGTGAGGCTCTGGGCGTAGGGCAGGTTGGCGCTTAACTGGCGCGCTGAGCGGCGGGTGTAGGCTTCGCCAGGCGCGGGCGCGACGCTGATGCCGACGAGGTTGGCGCGCATGTAGTCGAGCTGCTGTCGGTTTCTGGTGATCGATGGCGTAGCTCGTCGCTGGGTTTTGCAGAGCGGCTGATGAGCGCCGAGTTCGTCCAGGGTGGTGATGGCGCGGTAGTGGGCGGCGACGGGGCGGCGGGCGGCGGGTGGCGCGCGCGCTGTTTTCAGGTATTGGGCTTTGATGCTGGCGAGTTCGTAGGTGCTCGCAGAGGGCGGCGAGTTTGTCCGGCTGGCGGCGGTTGCAGGGCGAGGTCGGCAATGCGGGGTGTTGAGGTCGAGGTGGTGTTGATGGTGGCGAGGGGTTTGCGGAGGGCAGGGTGTCGATGCCCGCGCGCGGTTACGCCGATTTTGCCGATTTTGCTGGCGTGGTCGATGAGGTTGTCGATGGTTTGGTTCGCAGCTATCTGCGGCGGTTTTCGGCCCGACTTCGCCACGCCGATGTTGTCCGCGCTGTCGCCGACGAGGGCGAGAAGTCGATATCTGGTCGGCGCGCAGGGCGTCCACTGAGCGCTCGGCGATGCGTTGGCGGTGGTTTACCGCGTTTTTCGCGGTGTCGGAGCAGGGTGATGTCGGCATGGGTGAGCAGTTGCGCCATGCTCTTGTCGCCGGAGATGACGACCTGGTAGTTGCTGGAGAGCGCCTTTCGGCAAGGTGTGCTGATGACGTCGTCCGCTTCCACGCCGGGCTCGATGATGAGCGGGAAGCCGAGCGCTTCGATGAGGCGGTGCAGCGGCTCGATTTGTACGCGCAGTTCTTCCGGCATCGGTGGGCGTGCCTTTGCAGGCGGGGTAGAGGTCGTGGCGGAAGGTTTGCTTTTGGCATCAAAGACGACGCTGAAGTAGGCGGGCTGGTGGTCGTCGTAGAGTTTGGCGAGCGTTTGATGACGCCGTGCAGCGCGCGGTCGGGTGGCCGTCGCGGGTGGTGAGCGGCGGCAGGCCGTGGTAGGCGCGGAAAAGGTAGGACGAGCCGTCCACAAGGACGACGAGGTGATTCGGGTCGGGTTGGTGCATGGGGGTTCCGTTGTGATGGGCGGGGCTTTGCGGCACAATGCGCGGCTTCGTCCGCGGGGGCGCCGTATTCGGCGCTGCGGGTGGTCTGTCAAATTGTTAAAGGGAGTGTTTTGTAGGCAAACGTCGTCCGTCGAAGGAGTTGCGTCCCGATAATGTGCCGGGTTTGCAGGGGGAAGCATGGCGGGTGTTCCGCATTATGTCGGAATTCGTCGAGGGTTTTGAGAAGCTGGCGGTGATTGCACCATCAGTGAGTATTTCGGTCCCGCGCGCGCCTGCCGCGCATCCGCCCTGCGATGACGCGCGAAATCCTCGCCAAACGCCTCGGATGCGGGTTTTCCGTGGTTTCCGGCGGCAGCCCTGGCGTGATGGAAGTGGCGGAACCAAGGCGCCGTGCCGCGGGTGAAAAGGCTGTCGGTCGGGCTGAACATCCAGCTGCCGCAGTCGAGCAGTCCTCCAACCAGTTTCAGGATATTTCCGTTGGAATTCCGCCACTTTTTCGCGCAAGGTGATGTTCGTCAAATACGCCAACGCTACGTCGTCATGCTCCGGCGGCTTCGGCACGCTGGACGGTTGGCGGAAATTCTCGTGCTGATTCAGACTGGCAAGAGCCGCAAGATTCCGTGATTCTCGTCGGCAGCGATTTTTGGCGCGGCCTGTCGCGCTGGATGGAGGCAACGATGGTCGCGCAGGGGCTGATCAAGGCCGAAGACATGCAGCCGATGACGCTGGTGGACTGACGTCTGATGCGGTTGTCGCCGCCATTCTCGATTTCTCACGAGGGACGCGAGTTCGCGCCCAGCGCCGAAGAAGAGCGGTTGCTGCGACAATTGTGAGCCGTTTGCAGCATGAAAGCCCGCACATGGCGGCGCTTTCCCGTGGCAAACGCTTTACAGAATGACGTAATACAAAGAGCGTGACCACCGCGATGCTGACAATATTCAGCACCAGACCGGCGCGGAACATGTCGCGCTGCCGATCTCGCGTGCCGAAAACCAGCGCGTTCGGCGGAGTACGGGCGACCGGCAGCATGAAGGCGCAGGGCCCCTGATGCCGATGGACCATAACCAGCACGTCTTCGCGCATGCCGGTTTGCGCTGCGACCGAAGCAAAACACCGGCACGAGCAGCGCCGCCGAGCGGTGTTACTGGTGAACCCAGTGAGGACAATGAACGTGGCGACCACCAAAATAATGACAAAGGCGAGCTGCTGCCGAAGCGCTGCGCAATCATCTGCCGATTTTGTGGATGCCCCGGACGCGCTCGAGAACGCTGTCTCGGGGCAATGCCGCGCCGAAAGAGCAGCAGTACGCTGTCGGTAAGTTGTCGGTCACATCTTTTCCAGGCTGGCAAGCCCCAGCACGACCACCTGTACTGATGGCGCAGAGGCGACGGTAGTCAGGGATTGGTGATGCCCAAATATTTTTAATTCATCGCCATAGAACCACGCCAAAGCGGTAATCGAGCAAGACAGCCAGCGTCAGCACGCGCGGATGCCGGTCCAGGGAATCTTCCTCATTGTCCCTGGCGGATCTTCTGTGAAATTCGGCTTGCAGACGATCCACAGCGTGACAAACATTGCCGGCATCAGAATGAAAGTAATCGGCAGGCTGAGACGCATCCACTCGGTGAAGCCCATGCCAGCTCCATGGCGGCACACCGTTCGGCGGCGAGCCTTGCAGCAATCCCATGCCCGCCAATGCTGGACGAATAAGCAACCGCGAGCAGGACAAAAACGTCGCGTGCCGCGGTCATTCTTGTCCACAGAAGACAGCAGGCCAAGCGCCAGCGGCAGAATCATCGCCGCGGTGGCAGTATTGGAAATCCACATCGAAAGGAAAGCCGTGACGACGCGCAAACCCACCGCGCAGACCATCAACATGCTCCAGACCCGCCATATGAATAATGGCGCTGGCAATCTTCTTGTCAATCTTCTGCACCTGCAAAGGCCGGTGGCAAGCGCAAAACCGCCGAGGAACAAATAAATAATCGGGTCGGCAAAACCGGCCAGCGCCGACTTCATCGTCATCGCGGTAACCGTACCATCCTCGCCGACGCTGGCGGGCAGATGCAGCAGCAACGCGCCGATCGGAATCATGATGGCGGTCAAACTGATGTGCACCGCCTCGGTGGAACCACAAAAATTGCAATACAAAATCAACAGGGCAAGACCCTTGTTGGCATCCGGCGAATACGGCGGTACGCCGTAGACGAGTCTGGCGACCACCAGCGCGACGAGGAATAATCCCGAGACCAGTCACAATGCTGGGCGGAAAAAGCCCTTGATTTCGTTGGAAGTAACAGGCGAATTCTACGAGACATAAACGATAACCTCACAATAAATTTACCCTGCGCTTAATATAAAGCACCACAAAAGAAAGGGGAAGAAAAGATACTAAAATTTCAGGCCAATCACCGCAGCGCCCTAAAACCGTCGCAGCGCGAAAGCGCCTTGCTTTTGCCGGAAAAACCTCCGTAAAATCCGCTCTTTTCACAGGCCCAACGCCATCGGCAACGTGAAACTTAATTGAGACAAACATGCTTACCGCTGAAAACAAAAGCGAAATCATCAAAAATACCAGCGCAAAGAAGGGACAGCGGCTCGCCCGAAGTACAAATCGCCCTGCTCACCGCGCGCATCCTTGACCTGCAAGAACACTTCAACACCCACAAAAAGACTTCCACTCCGTCGCGGTCTTTGAAAATGGTCAGCCAACGCCGTCGCCTGCTGGACTACTACAAGCGCGTCAATTACGACGGCTACCGCCAGCTCATCGCCGACCTCGGCCTGCGCCGCTAATTAAAGACCGAGCGAGGCAGTCAGCGTGAAAGAAAAACATCACCTTTAGCTACGGCAAACACCAAAGTAACCCTGGAAAGCGGCGAAATCGCCCGCCAGGCAGATCGGCGCCGTCATGGTCAATATGGAAGGGTACACTGTCGTACTCGTGACAGCGGTTGCCAAAAACCGTCGCCGAGCTGACAGGACTTCTTTCCGCTGACCGTCGATTACTGCTAGGGGAAAATCCTGACGCCGCCGGACGAATCCCCGGCGGCTACTTCCGTCGCGAAGGCCGTCCCAGCGAAAACGAAACACTGGTCTCGCGCCTGATTGACCGCCCGCTGCGCCCGCTCTTCCCCGAAGGCTTCTTCAACGAAGTGGCAAGTCATTGCCAGCGTCATGTCGGTCAATCCCGACATTAGTCCGGACATCCCGGCGATGATTGGCGCCTCTGCCGCCATTGCCTTTCTCCGGCGTGCCGTTCAACGGCCCTGATTGGCGCGGCGCGCGTCGGTTGGCAAAAACGGCGCTTACCTGCTCAACCCTTCCGACAAAGAGCTGCAAACCTCCGACCTTGACCTCGTTGTCGCCGGCACCGAAGGTGCGGTGCTGATGGTTGAGTCGCAGGCGAACGAACTGCCGGAAGACGTCATGCGCCGGCGCCGCCGCGTACGGCCACGAACAAATGCGGTGGTCATCAACGCCATCCGCGAACTGGCCGCCAAAGCGGGCAAACCCGCCTGGGACTGGCAACCTGCGCCTGCTGACGAAGCGCCCCATCGCCAAGCACGCGAACTGGCGCACGACAAACTCGTCGCGGCCTCACCAAATCGCCGACAAACAAGAACGCCAGGCTGCCGTTGCCGCCGTTCACGCAAAGCCGCGCAAGCTGCCTGGTGACGAAGACGGCTGGAATGCCGCCGTCGGCAACACCGTACACGACCTCGAATACCGCGTCGCGTACGCGACCGCATCCTGCTAAAGAACCGCGCATTGACGGCCGCGATACCGCTACCGTGCGCCCGATACCATCCGCACCGGTGTCCTGCCGCGCGTGCATGGCTCCGCCCTCTTTACCCGTGGTGAAACCCAGGCACTGGTCGTTGCACACCTCGGCACCGGCCGCGATGCACAAATCATCGACGCCCTTACCGGCGAATACCGCGACATCTTCATCGTTGTATTACAACTTCCCTGCCGTTCAGCGTCGGCGAGACGGCCGCGTGGGCTCGCCGAAGCGCCGCGAAATCGGGCATGGCCGCCTTGCCCGTCGTGGTGTGACCGCCATCCTGCCGCCGGAAAGCACCTTCCCCTATACCATCCGCGTCAGTCTCGAAATCACCGAATCCAACGGCTCCAGCCTCGATGGCCTCGCTTGCGGCACCAGTCTTGCGCTGATGGATGCCGGCGTACCGGTCAAAACCCCGCGTGGCAGGCATATGCCATGGCGCTTGGTCAAGAAGGTGAGCGCTCACACCGTCCTCTCCGACATCCTGGGCGACGAAGACCACCGCGACATGGACTTCAAAAGTCGCCGGTTCCGCACAATGGCGTTACCGCCCTGCAGATGGACATCAAAATTGACGGCATCACCCGTGAAATCATGGAACAGGCGCTGACCCAGGCCAAAGCTGGGCGCCCGCACATCCTTGACATCATGAACCAGGCGACTGCCCAACCGCGTGCTGAAATCTCCGAATACGCACCGCGTTTCCACCACCCTGCGCATTGACGTCGAAAAATCAAAGACGTCATCGGCAAAGGTGGCGCGACCATTCGCAGTACACTGAAACCACCGGTACCACCATCGAAATCGAAGACGACGGCACCATCAACGTCGCTGCGGTGGACAAAACCGCCGCCGACGACGCGCGCCGCATCATCGAAGAAATTACCGCCGAGCCGGAACATCAGTATCTACGACGCCAAAGTCGTCAAAATCACCGACTTCGGCGCCTCTGCCGCCTTCCCTTCCCGGCAAGAGAAGGGCTGGTACATCGCTCGCAAATCGCCGAGCACCGCGTCAATAACGTGCAAGATGAGCTCAGCGCTGGCTCAGGAAGTCAAAGTCAAACCACTGGAAATTGACCGCCAAGGCCGCGTCAGGCTTTCTATCAAAGAGGCAAAAATCCGCTATAATTCGCGCCTGCGTTTTAACCCGACCAAACCGAGAGAGATGGCAGAGTGGTCGAATGCGCACGCCTGGAAAGTGTGATGTACGTTAATAGCGTATCGTTCGAATCTCTCTCTCCGCCACTATTATCAACCGCCCGCACAGGGCGGCTTTTTCAGCGCTGATTATGCTTCGCACCAACCGCCTCCTTTCCCTGCTGCAGCACCTGCGCATCAAAAGCCGCCGAGCTTTCATCACCGCACAAGAACTGGCGGGTCTTTGGTGTCAGCCTGCGTACCATCTATCGCGACATCGAAACGCTGCGCCAGCAGGGCGCGGACATCCGCGGCGAAGCGGGGCATCGGCTCATCCTGCACAAAACTGATCTTTTTTGCCGCCGCTGATGTTCAATGAAGACGAAACTGAAGCGCTGGTTTTCGGCGTCCGCTCCGTCATTGTTCAGGGCGACGGCGCGTTGGTCAGCGCCGCACGCAGCCTGCTTGGCAAAATTCATGATGCCCCGCCGCCGAAATGGTCGGCACGCCTTGCGACACAAGCGCCTTTATCCGTTGGAGCGGCAAGGAAAACAGCGCTATAGCGCGAGCGAACTTCAAGTTCTCGCGCAAATCCGTCACGCCCTGCGCGAGCAACATAAACTCCATTTCGCTACACCGACGCCAGCGGACACAGCAGTGAGCGCACGGTCTGGCCGCTTGCCATCGGCTATTTTGGGATGTCTGCGTCGCCGCCTGGGTGCGAACTGCGTGCCCAGATTTCGTCATTTTCGTTGCGACCGCATGCAGGACGCGAAAACGGGCGAAAGCTCACCCACGACCGCAGGCGCTGCTCCTCGAGCGAGTGGCAGGCACAGGAAAAGGTGGATCTGCTATGAATTTACTGGATTTTGAGCGAGGCCGCAGTTGGCGGCAGTGTGTCGATTGCAGGGCGTGTTGGCCTGCTGTCGAGGAACCAGCGCAGGGCACCAACCGCGCCGGCGCGGCTGCTCAGGCTGGCGCAGCGGATGTTTTTCGGCATGAAGTGCAGGGGCGGGCAGTTTTTCTGCCAGTTGGGCGCGGATGCGCGGTCTGATCAGGTCGTGCTGCGCGATGCGCGCCGATGAGGAGAGCTCGCAAGCAGGTGGATGGCGGGCAGCAGGCTCGTCGGTCAGGCGCCCAGCATGTGGTCGAGGGCGTAGGCGGCGTCGGCGTCGCCCGCGCGCAGGCGCTGAAGAGGTTTTTCGTTGATGTGTTCGCCGCGGCGTTCGGCGTAGGTGGCGAGCAGGGGCGGTGGTGGAGGCGGCTTGTCTCGAGGCGGCGTCCGTCGCCCAGGGGGCGACGCACGATTTCTCCGGCGGCGTAGTTGGCGCCCGCCAGCCAGTTTGCCTTCGAGGAGGATGGCGCCGCCGATGCCGGTGCCGAGGGTGAGGCAGAGGGGCGGAGCTGCTGTTTTGTGTTGCGCCCAGCCGGCTTCGCCGAGCGCCGTGGCATTGACGTCGTTTTCGACGCTGCACGGCAGGCTCATGGCTTTCGATGGTTTGTCGGAGTGCGGTGCCGCTGTAACCTGGGATGCTGGGGCCTGCGCAGTACGGTGCCGCGGTAGGTCGATGACGCCGGCGCTGCGAGATGGCGACGCCTTGTAGTGCGGTGTGTTTGTTCTTCGCGGCAGATGCGGACGATTTCGTTCGCCGATGTGTTGTCTTGCGCGCTGACGGCGGTTTTTGGTTGGCGGGGCTTTGCTGCAGCTGCCGTCTGTCTGGTAGTGGGCGGCTTTGATTTCGCGCTGCCGCCGATGTCGAGGTGAGGATGGTCGCGTTTGTTCCTTGTTGCGCTGCAGGGCGCGGTGCGGTGCGCTGCCAGATGCGGTCGCGTTCGGCGGCGTCGTGGTTCATGTAGTCGGCGTAGAGGATATCGAGGACGACGAGGACGGGAATTGCGGCGAGATGAGCCGCCCGTGTTCCATCTCGGTTTTGACGGCAAAGAGTTGGATTCTGTCGAAGGTATCACGGCTCAGCGGTCAGCGCTGGCGGGTGAGGAGGACGGCGGCGCCTTTGGCTTTTTAGCGGTTTGCAGGGCTTCGATGATGATTTTGCTGCGCCCGCTGCTGCTGATGCTGATGGCCAGGCATCTCGGGGTCGGTGGAGGACGGCGGTCATGCAGATCGTGTCGTCGTCGGTGATGGCTTCCGCAGATGAGCTCCGATACGCGCGAAGCGGAATTTCATTTCTTGCGCGACCATGCCGGAGCCGCCTTTGCCGTAGATGTAAACCCGCTGTGCAGGAGTAGCGCGGTGATGCGGCGGATTTGCCGCATGTCGATGATGGCGGTAGGTTTTGTTGAGCAGTTCTTGGTAGCCGGCGAGGACGGGTTGGACGCCGTCGCCGCCGTGGTTTTCTGGTCTGCGTTTGCGCGTAGAAGAGTTCGCGCAGGCCGCGGAAGCCGCATTTTTGTGAGTAGCGGGTCAATGCTGGCTTCGGACACGCCCAGGCGCTTTGCCAGCGCTTTGCCGGTTTCCTCCGGCGTGGGTTCGCCGCTGCCGGAGGAAGTAATCGGCAATCTGCGCTCAACCGGGCTGAATTCCTTGCAGGTGCGCTTCGATGTAGGGGCGGGCGTTTTGCTGAAGACGATCACCGCAGTGTTTCCCAGGCGGATTTTGAAGACGGCCTTGTGCAGGGTCTCGCTTTTGCGCTTCCAACGATGAGGCCGGTCTGCTGCGCGTCTTCGGGGTCAGAACACCGCCAGATAGCCCGGTTCGAGCAGGAGATCGCTAGGCGCGCGCGGGCGCCGTCAATCGCCTGCAGTCGCAGTCGGCGTGGTATTCGCCCGCCGCGCAGTCGGCAAGGAAGGCCTGGCGCACCCATTCGCGCCCGTCAGGGCGACGAGGTGGACGCTCGATATAGTCGCGGTGCGCTTCCCAGATGCGCGCGTCGGCCCCAGCGGTTGGGTAGTGGAAGATGTTGACGTGAGGCCGTCGCCGTCTATCGGATATTGTTTGTCCGCCCAGGCTGTCAGGTCTTTTGCCGCGTCAGCGGCAGACTTTCTTCCGCGGCGGGTGAGCGGTAGCTCGTGGCGTGGCTCTGAGCGAGAGGTTTCCGCTGTTTTATCCCATGATGAGGTTGGGCAGGACGTGACGATGCCCGGGAAAAGCGTGATGAGCAGCAAGCAGAGCGCGATGGGGATGATGAAGGGATGACGCTGCGGGTAACGGTGCTGACGCTCATGTTGCCCACGCGGGCGACGACGAAGAGCGCCAGCGCCCATCGGGCGGTGAGGATGCCGATCATCGCGTTAGCGTAGTCATCACGCCGAGACAAGGTCGATGTTGAACCGCTGGGCGATGGGGATGAGCATCGGCAGCACGAGGAATTGCAGCGCCAGCGCGTCGACAAACATGCCGAGGAACAGGAGCAGCAGGTTAATCATCAGCAGCACCATCACAGGTGTTGTCGGCAAAAGGTCATGAAGCCGCTTGCGACCTGCATCGCCACCCGTCTCGCGGGCAATCGTATGTCGCCGAAGAAGGTGACGGTCATCACCATCAGAACCGTTACCCCGGTAATCGCCATAGCTTCCACGCAGCAGGTGAACAGTCCGGCGGGGTGCGTTCGCTGATGAGACGAACATGCCGAGGATGATGGAATACGAGGGCGGCGATGACGGCGGCCTACCGTCGGTGGAAGGCGCCGAGAAGATCGCCGTGATGAGTATCGGCGTCAGCAGGTGGCCAAAAACGCCTCGTTTGAACGCCCGTCTGCTCGGCGGCGGACGTTTTCGCGCCTTGCCATAGCCGCGTTTTACAAAAATGATGGTGTTCATCGCCATCAGCAAAATGGTGAGCAGCACACCGGGGACGAAACCGCGAGGAAGAGCTTGGCGATGCAGCATCGGCAATGACACCGTAAATAATCATCGTGATACTCGGCGGCACCAGCGGCCGATGATGGGAGGTCTGCCACGCCGCCGCAGAGGTCGTCTTTCATAACTCGCGCGTCGCGCATCGCCTTTGATTTCCAGCTGCTCCCAGACCGCCTGCATCGGCCAACGCCGAGCCGGACATCCCGGAGGAAAATCAGACTGGCGGCGATATCTCACATGCCCCATGCCGGTGGCTCGCAATACGGCAAGGAAATTGAAAATGCGTAGTGATACCGGCGCCATTCATCAAAAATGCCGGTAGGATGAAAACGGCACGCCCAACAGGCCGAAACTATTAACGCTATCGACCAATTTGGTCGCGGTAAAATTACTCGGGTACCCCAGCGGGTCGCAGAAAGAACAATACGGCGGCGATAAAAAGCGACCAGCCCACCGGCACCCCGGCAAACATAATAACCAGCCAGATAATCAGCGCGACATAAACCGAGCTTTTGCCGAACTCGACATACTCACTAATGCGCAGCGCGTTGGAAACCAGGAAGGCTCTGATGAAAGCCACCAAAAGCACCGCCGCGGCCAAAACCATATAAACCCAATCGGGAATGCGGGTCGCCGCTCTTGTGGTAATTCTCCTGCTGTGCCTGCAAGAAACGGAAGAACATCGTAAGACGGCACAAAAACCGGCAGAGAAAGAAAGCGCACTTATTGAAAATACCGAGAGAAACCAGCTGGTCAGAAGCCTCGCGAAAACGGTGACGCCATAATAAAACAGGAGCAAGATAGGCTAAAAATCAGCAATTGCGCCAGGCTGAAAACCCAGACCCGCAATGCGGCGGGCAAAATGACTGGTAATGAAATCAATCAGCACATGCTGCTGACTGCGGGATGCCGATAGAAACACCCGAGCATCCTGACATAAACGAAAAGCAGGCGTGCCGCTTCTTCCGACCAAAATGAGCGGCGTGATGCAAATACCTGAGCGAAAGAAAAATCTTGCGACCAGAATGACGAACATCAGCAGGAATAAGCTACCGCCAACTCCATTCTTCCAATCCCTTGTTCGTATCATGCTTCCCTCCGTTGTTGGCTGTTTGCCGCGTCGCCGCAGCAGACGGCCGATGAGTAGGGGCGGCGGCGGAATGCGCCGCCCGCTGCCATTTCATATTTGAGGATTGAGTCTTCAATTCGGCAAATGCAGCCTTGCTGGCCTCGCCGTTTTCCTGGATAAATTCTGCGGATGCAGGCTGCATGGCTTCTTTAAAAGCGCGGCAAGGTCGGGGCGGGTAACGACTGCCCTGCTTTTCAAAAAGCGCCGATAAGCCCGCTTCGCCGTCCTGGAATAGCTTTGCATGTGATATTTCCCCGCCGCATCTTCTGCCGCATCGCGTACCACTTTTTGGGCAAATCTTCCCGGCAGCGATGCCAGGGTTTCATTGCTGACCAGATAGAGTTGGTCATTGAGAATATGGTTGGCTCAGGGCAAGATATTTCTGCACTTCAGGAATTTCTGCGCCTGAATGGTGGGCAGCGGGTCTTCCCGGCCATCCACGGAATTGGTTTGCAGTGCCAGATATACTCCGAAAAGCTCATCGGGGGTAGGCGGCGCCGACATATTTGGCATAGGCGAGGTTGGTCGCCGCGTTCGGCACGCGCAGTTTCAGCCTTCGTCAGTCGCTGATATTGTTAATCGCGCGGTTGATGTGGCTTAGGGCGCCGCTATCAGGCTTGGCGAATGAGGATGCCTTTTCGTCGTGGATTTTCTTGATCTAAATCCGCCGAAAAGTGGTATCAAAACAGCGCTTTTTGTGCAGTGGGGGAAATCTTGATCAGTATAAGGCAAAGCGCATAGACTCCCGCGGGTAGATACAACCAGCGTGCGTCTGGCACGTGAAATCGTGCCGCCGCCGACTTGATCCATCATCGAGCGGTCATCGCCCAATTGGTCCGTTCGGACACAGGGCAATTTCTGATTTTGCTGCCGGATTTTTCTTTTTACCGTATTGGCGAAATGTTCCGCCGCCTTGTATTCGTGTGACGTGGTCCCGCATTCATGCCAAAACGTCAATTCATATTCGGCAGCTACCGCATGAGTGGCAAGGGCAGCGATGCAGCGGCAAGCAGGGCTTTGCGGATAGCTCAGCAGCATTCCATTAGCTGGGGTTAGAAAATAACGGGGCATAAATTTTCACGGGCGCGGGCGATTTGTGCCGGCGTCGCAGAAGCCATCGGTTTGCGCGAGGAGGAAGGGGCCGCGCAAATCGCAAAGCACCCACAATTGTCTCAGCGTCGGATACAGTCCGTCTGCCAGTAGTATATCGGCGATGAGGTTGTCTGCCGTATGATTTTAAGGCTTCCGCGAATTTCCGGCGGCTGCGAGGTCGATGCATTTGCCGGGCGCGATGCCATTGACGCTGTACGTCGAGCCGATAGCGCCATCTACGCGATTGACCAATGCCGGCAGCAGCATTTCATCGAAGCCGGAACAAATCAGTGATCGATAGGCGCCGCGCAGGCGTCGCATAGCAGATAGAAATCGGCTGCGGTGAATTTGACGCTGACGATTTTTCGATTGGCAAAGAGTCTCGTTGAATTGCGGACAGGCCGATGTCCATGCTCGGTCAGGAAAGGGAATGGAGACAATCATGCGGTTATCAACCGCGGCGATGATGTCGAAATAGTATTGTTTGACTCTCGAAAGAGAATTCAATAAACGTCGTGACGGTAGAAATGGCCTGATAGCCCGAAACCGGTGGCGTATTGTCCCAATTCAATGGCTTCGTGCGGTTAGCCGCTGCGATCTGGCGATGAGGCGCTTTATCCCGCGCTTGTCTTTGGATGATAGCGAAGATCGCTGGCGGTATCGAGCACGAAATTCTCGCCGGTCGAGCCGCTGACGTTCGCCGTCCACCCGCATTTTGTCCAGATTGTGGCGCACGATTTGGCGCAGTCTTTTTGCTGATTTTGCCTTGCGGTAAAAAGGTACCAGCAGCGCGGAAATCAAACCTTTGATATCGCATGTGTAGAAGACATGGTTTTCCGGTTATGGTCTGGTCAGCTTGCACGAATTGCTCGGTAATCCACTTCGGGCGGGTAATCGCCGAGCCGACTACGACGCTAAACAGCGCCAGTACACGCCGCACTTTTTTCCGGGGTATTGATGTTGCCTCTCGGCGATAATCGGCTGCTTGATGGACGCGAGCGCGGCGCGAATCAGGCGCGAAATCGTCGTCTCGATGCGCCGCGGGTCGCGGGTGCAGCTCGACCAGCGTCGTGCCGATGAAATCTAAAGCCGAGGGCGTCGGCGTGTGTGATTTCGCGAGGCTGGCGCAGCTCGGTCATCAGCAAGACTTGCGGATAGGCGGCACGGATGGCGGCGACGAATGCCGCGAGAGCGTTTGCCCGCCCGGACGCGGCGCATCGCGGGCGTCTATGGCGATGATTTCCGGGGCGACGGTCATCAGTTCGTCCACCCGCGCATGGTGGCGGTGATGAACACTCGCCGTCGTAATCGCGTTTGATGATGCCGATAATCGGCAGGTTGACGTTTTCACGGATGGCGCGATATCTTCCGCCGAATTGGCGCGATGCTCATGCCGTGCACCGCCCTGGGCAGCGGCGAGCGCCATCCGCCCCATGATGAAAAGATGAATGCAGCGGTTCGTCGGCGAGCGCCTGGCAGAAACGATCAATCCGCCTTTGCAGGTTCGCCGGTAACGCGCGGGCTGCAGTTTGAGCCGCGAATCATTCCTCGGTAGCGCGGATGTTGATGAGAGCAGGTCGTTCGAAATCAAATTTCAAAACAACATTATGCTTCTGGGCAAACGAATTTCATAACCAACCCGCGGAGCTGAAAATGACGCTAAAACAACCGTTAATCCGCTTCTCTCTCTTGTCTGATGCAAATTCTCTGCGACGGCAAAACGGTAGTCCTGATTTGCCGGTCGCACTCTGCCGACGGCGGTGGCGCGCTGATTGGCAGACACCGCTATGTCGGCCTCGGCAGCGCTGAAGACGGCTTTCTTGCCCTTGACCTGAAGACACCGCAGGCGACGTACAGCCCTGCCGCCTTCGGCGGGGCGCGCAGTCAGCCGGTGGTCGCCGCGCTGACGGCAAGCCTCGCGTCTTCGGCGGTTTGCAGGACGACGCGGCGGGGTGCTGCAACCGCATCACGACGCCCATGTTATGACCCGGCGCAGAAAACCTGGTCAGAAACTGCCGACGCGCGCGCCTTTGCGGGTTGGTCGCCGCTTTTCACCCACGCGGGCGGATTTGACGCTGTTGGCGGTAGCAAACCCGTCGATTTTTAACGCTATTTCAGGATTACAGCGCCGCCGGTGACGACGAAGCGCAAACAGGCGGTGATGCGCGCCTATTTTGACCAGCCCGCGCGATTATCAACACCACCTTTTTTAGCTATGAGCCGCAGGGCCAACCGCTGGCACAACGAAGGGCTGCTGTTGTCTCGCCAGCGCCGGTGCGGTGAGCGTGCATGGCGACACGGGTGATGGTTGCCAACGGCGAGATTAAATCCCGGTCTGCGCACCGATGCGGTCGTCGCAAGGCACATTTTGATGCCCAGGGGCGTTTGCAATGGCAGACGCTGCCGCCGCTGATTGCGGCAGAATCCGGCGCGCGCTCAGGAAGCGACTGGCGGGGGCGTACAGCGGCTTTTAGCGGCAACTATTACCTGCTTCGCCGGTGGCGCCACTTCTCGGCGCGGCACAGCGCTGGGCGACGTAAGGCCATCTCTATGCGCATGAGGGCTCGAGCAAGGTAACGGCACGCGATGGTTTACGCGCTCGCACAGACGGCGTCTGGCAGGTCGCCAGCGCCCTGCCGCAGCCCGCCGCTTACGGGGCACGCTTCCGTATCAGGGCAACCGTTGCCTCGGCGGCAAGGACACCAGGGCGCCAGCCCGCGGTCGATGTCCTCTGACTGACGGCAAAACGCTGCACCTGGATTGAGCGGCTCAGCGCGCAGTCGACGCGGCGGAAGCGGGTGGGCTTCCGCCGTCGTCTGGCGCTGCCGCGCAGCCACCAGAACGAAAAAGTGATAGGCGCAGAAAAAGCGTTCTTTGTCGGGCGGCAGGGCGCGCCTACAATGCGCGCCTTTCGCTTCCCTGCTGGAGACCCCCATGAAAAATGGCTACTGCTACCGCTCGCCCTGGCTTTTCACCCACGCCTACGCGGTCGGATCGCTGCTGACGCGCATCAACGCGCACGGCACCGCTCACCATCGGCACGGGAAGGGTACTTACGCGCCGTTCACCCATCACGACGAGAGCGGCAAGCCTACCGGTTATGACGTGGAAGTCGCGCGCGTGCGGTGCCGCCAAACCCGGTTTCAAAGTCGATTTCAAGGAAACAGCGTGGGATGCGATGCTCGCCGGCCTCAAGGGCAGAACGCTTTGATTTGCAGCTCAATCAGGTGGCGCTGACCACGCCGGAGCGGCGCGCCACGTTCGACAAGTCCGCCGAGATACAGCTATTCCGGGCCGATGGCGGTCAGCTGCGCCGATGACACGCGCATTCAGGCGCTCGCCGACGTCAGCGGGCTGGAAAATCGGCGCAGACGCCGTCCAGCAACCATGGCGAGATGGCAAAAGCGGCGGGCGCGGAAATCGTGCCGGTCGATGGCCTGGCGCAGGTGCTGATTTTGGTGCAGCAAAAGCGCGCCGATTTCACGTTCACGATCTCGCTCGCCCCTGCCTCGATTATCTGAAGAAGACGCCGGATTCCGGGCTGCGCGTCGCCTGGCGCGGACGCGGCGGAAAAAGTCGGCGCCGGATTTATCGCCAACAAGGGCAACGACGAAGCGCTTGCCAAAATTAGCGCGAGCGGTGGAAGAACTGCGCGCCGACGGCACGCTGAAGCAACCTCGGCGAACAGTTCTTTGGCGAGGATGTGAGCGCGAAATAAGCGCGCCAGCGACGCCCTAAATATTTACGGCGAATTTACAATTCAAGTGCAACAGCTACAAAAAGACATCCATAAGCGATACTGCAAAAACATCAAAACATTGCAGGAGACCGAAAATGGATGCCTACAGTCATATTATTCGCCCACTGAGCGCGGTTGGCATAATGACCTTGTTCAACCAAGGTCATAGCCCTGCCGCTATTGCCACCATGTTGAAGCGTCACAGATGCACCATCTTGCGCGAACTGAAGCGTGCAATAGCGATGGCGAAAAGCTACGACGCCAACAAGGCGCAGGAGAAAATCACGACAGCGAGGCGTGCGCTGCCGCCGCAAGCGTAAAACTTGATGACCCGAACTTTTTGCCCTGGTCAAGGAGAGGTTTCTGAAACTGCACTGGTCGCCGGAGCAGATTCAGTACCGCTGGTCGCCACGAAAGGCCACCCGCACGCCATCAGCTACGCCACCATCTACCGCGGCATCTACGCCGGGCGTTTCAATGACCTCGACTGGGTGATAAGCGGCAAGCAAAAGGCTGCGCCACCGTGGCAAGAAGCGGCGGCGCAAGGGCGAGCTGACACGTGATAACTTCCCGGTTGAGCATGCGCTGTCGGCGCGTCCGCCAGAGGCGCAGGCGCGGGAGCGACTTGGCGACTGGGAAGCTGATACCGCTGCAGGCGTGGTGGGTGGTGCGGTGTTGCTGATGCTGATCGACCGCAAAAGCCGCTGTCTGCGGTGCGTTCGGCTGGAGAAGAAGACGGCGGACGGCGTGAATGCGGCGATGATTGAAGCCTGCGCGAGCAGATGGTGCTCAGCATCACGCCAGACCGGGGGCAAGGAATTTGCGCGGCATGCGGTGGTGTGCGGAGGCGTTGGGGATAAAATATACATTCCGCCGCCGTACCAGCGCCGTGGCAACGCGGCACGAACGAGAACACCAACGGCTTGTTGCGTGAATATTTTTCCGAAGCATCAGGATATTGCGCAATATCCTGATGATTACCTTGAAAAGGCGGTGCTGGCATTGAATAACCGCCCGCGCAAATGTTTGCAGTGGAGGACACCTTATGAAGTACATTTTGACAAGGCGTTGCACTTGGTTTGACAATTCGCCACATACACCATCGCAGCGCTCAGGTGTATGTAATGCCCCTATCATCTTCATCCAAGGAACCCACCCCATGCTCAAATCCCTCCTCCTCGCCGCGCTTGCGGCCGTTTCTTTCACCGCCCACGCCGCCGAATCGCTTTTGGCGCGCATCAACCACCACGGCACCATCGTCGTTGCCACCGACGGCGCCTATCCGCCGTTTAACTACCACGACGCGAGCGGCAAACTCACCGGTTACGACATCGAAGTCACCCGCGCCATCGCCGAAAAACTCGGCATAACCGTCGATTTTCAGGAAACGCTGTGGGACGCATGCTCGCCGGATTGAAATCCGGCGCTTTGACGCGGTCGCCAACCAGGTGACGCTCGGCACGCGGAGCGTCGCGCCGCCTTTGCCGGAGCGATTCTTACAGCTGGACGGGCGCGATGGTGCTGACCCGCAAAGATGACAACCGCGTGCATGACATTGCTGACCTCTAAAGGGGCTGAAAGCGGGACAAACGCTGAACAGCAACCACGCGGCAGCGCGCCGAAGCGGCGGGCGCGGTACTGGTGCTGGTGGAAAGCCTGCCGCAGGCGCTGACGCTGGTGCAGCAGGGGCGCGCCGATTTGACCCTGCGACTCCTCTCCATGCTCGATTACCTGAAACGCACGCCGGATTCCGGGCCGAAAGTCGCCTGGGAAGCGCCGCGCGCGGAATGGGAGCCGAGCGGACTGGTCGTTGCCAAAGAAAACGAAGCAGCGCTGGCGCCGATTGACGCTGCGCTAAAAGAGTTACAGGCGGACGGCACCTGCAGCGCCTGAGCGAACAATTCTTCGGAGCCGACGTCAGTGTCCGCGACGTCCGCTAACCGCCACTCGCGCCTGGATACTTTGCCGCGCTCGCCGTCGCCGTACTGGCGGCGGGCGTCTTTATCATCGGCTGGCGCGAACTCATCGGCAGCCCGCCGTTTATGAGCGAGGCGCGGGTCACGCTGGTCGGCAACGCCTTCCGCCCGATGCTGATTGCCGCCGTGCTCTATTCCATCCCGCCTCGCCGTCGTCGCCTTCATCATCGGCCTCATCATCGCGCTACTGGTCGCGCTGGTGCGGGTCGATGCCGGCGACGGCATCGCCCACCGCCTGCTGCTGGCCGTGGTGCATGCCTGACGTCTCCGCCATCCGCGGCACGCCGATGCTGCGTTACAACTGATGATCGTCTTCTACGGTCTGCCCGCGGTGGGCATCACCCTCGACCCGCTGCCGACCGCCATCATCGGCTTCTCGCTCAACGTCGGCGCCTACGCCTCCGAAACCGTGCGCGCGCCATCCTCTCCGTGCCGCGCGGCCAATGGGAAGCGGGCTTCACCATCGGCATGACCTACCTGCAAACCTTCCGCCGCATCATCCTGCCGCAGGGCGCTGCGCGTCTCCGTGCCGCCCTTGTCCAACAGCTTCATCGGTCTCTTCAAAGAAACCTCGCTCGCCTCGACCGTCACCATCACCGAACTGTTCCGCGCCGCACAACAAATCGCCAACGCCAGCTACGACTTCCTGCCGGTCTATATCGAAGCGGCGCTGGTTTCTACTGGATCTTCTGCTTCGGCCTCGCTGGCGCAAAGCCGCCTGGAGCGCCGCCTCGACCGCTACATCGCCAAACAACATGCTCACCATCCGCAACATCCACAAAACCTTCGGCGACCACACCATCCCGCACGGCATCGACCTCGACGTCGCCAAAGGCATCGTCGTCGTCATCTCGGCCCTCCGGCAGTGGCAAAACCACCTTCCTCCGCTGCCCTGAACGCGCTGGAAATGCCGGAAGCGGGGACGATAACCTTCGACGGCGCAGCCCCCTCGCCATCGACTTCGCGCGAAAACCGGGCAAAAAGACATCCTCGCCCTGCGCCGCAAAATCCGGCATGGTCTTCCAGCACTACAACCTCTTTCCGCACAAAACCGCGCGGGAAAAACATCATGGAAGGGCCGGTCATCGTCCAGGGCAGAAGCGTGAACGAAGCGCGCGACGACGCCCATACCTGCTGGAAAAAGTCGGCCTCGCCGACAGAGGCGAACATTACCCCTGGCAACTCTCCGGCGGCCAACAACAGCGCGTCGGCATCGCCCGCGCGCTCGCCATCCGCCCCGAGTTGATGCTCTTTGACGAACCCACCTCGGCGCTCGACCCCGAGCTGGTGCAAGAAGTGCTGAACACCATCAAGGAGCTGGCGGCGGAAGGCTGACGATGATCGTCGGCGCAAAGGTCTGCCGTAAACGCCCCTGGCATCACCGTGCCCAGCGCGACCGCATCGGTGCGCAGACCGGCTTAACCGCGCCGTTAAGTACAAATTATCAACTGTATCGTTACGCACCGCCGCACCGGCGCCGGAAAACGGCAGCAGCCTTCTTCAGCCAGCGGTTGCCCTGCGGCTCATAGGCGCTGTGTGCTGGTGGTGCTGGCAACCGGCGGCGTGCCGGTCAGCCAGGCGCATCATCGCTTGCTTGCGCGCCTGGGCCGTCACCGGCGGCGCCAGTAATCCCGAAAACAGCCGTTAAAATCGGCTAAGCTGCTACCAAGCCAACGACATAAATCCGCCCGCCGTGGGTGAAAGCGGCGGCACCGACCAGCCCTGCGCGCTATCGGCAGTTTCTGCCAGGTTTTCATGCCGGTCATAAACATGGGCGTTGGGCTGACCAGTTGCAGCAATCTCGCTGCGTCCTTCGTAAACCAATAGTTATTGTTAGAGTTTGCCGTCCAGCGCGAAGCGACCACCGGCCGACTGCGGCGCCCAAGCCCGGGGTTTTCGCGCGGTTTCGCTACGTCGCTCGCGGTGTTCAGGTCATGGCAAAGTCCTCAGTGCTGCCGATAAAGCCGACATAAGCGGTGTCGTCGCACCGCACCACCGTTGTCGGCAGCGATCAAATCAGACACGCCCTTGCCCGTCGGTGAGTGCCAGCACAAGAGAGAAGCGGTTAACGATTGGTTTTAGCGTCATTTTTCGCGTCTCCGCGGTTGGTTATGAAATTGGCTGTTCCAGAAGCTAACCGTTGTTTGGAAATTTCTGTTTGACGACCCATATACTAATTAACATCCTGCCACTACAGAATGATTCACGACCTGTAACCGCAACCCGCGTACCGGCGAACCAGTGTTGTTGATTGACGTTTCCTTGCCAGGCACCCCGCCGACGAACTGCCGCAGATTCATCTTTCATCACGGGCGATGCGGCGCTTCGCTGCTGCTTCAGGCGGTGCGGTGCATCCGCGTTACCTGGCGAAGATATCTGCGCCAGTCCGGTAACGTCAACCCGCCGGATTATCGGTATCATCAAACGCTGCGATTACCCCGACAAAGGGATGCGCCCATCACCGCTACCATGCGCGAGGTAGACGAATTGATGACCGTCGCTCCTGAAATCATCGCTATAGACGCCCGCCGCGATCAAAGTCAAGTGTCCGCCGCGGGCAAACGCTCGCGGTATCTGCCGCCATCCGTGCACCATCCCGAGTCTTGTTGATAGTCGACTGCGCCAGCCTCGCCGTGAATGCGTAACACGCCGACGCCCTCGGCTTTGATTCTCATCGGCACGACGCTGGTCGGCTACACCCGCGATTCGCGGCGCGCATCGAATGACGATTTCGCCAGTTCGGATTGCGCCGCGCTCGCGCGTCCATCAAGCGGTCAGTGATATCGCCGAGTGCCATCACCGGCGTGCATGTGTGTCATGCCAAGGTCACAGCGTCGTCGGTTTCAAGGACACCCGCCCGAAGTGGGATTGGCTGACAATTCGCGCTGCCGACCAAAACCGTCAAAACCGGGAGAAAACGGCGTTCCTGTTAATATCACGACATCGGGGCGGTTGATTTCCGCTGCTGGCACCTTTACCTGCAAAATCAACGAAAAAGCGCCAAATCGTGCGCTCAATCTGGACAAAATGGCGGTGGACGGCTTTTGAACGTCAACCTCGACCATGATGAATCACGCCCGGATACACCGCCAGCGCAAAGAAATCTTCGTTAATCAAAGACGAAGCGGGGATAAGGCGCACTCATCGCGCAACGGCAGCCCCAACCTTTACGTAGCTCATTGAATTGGGACAATACGCCACCGGTTTGCCATCAGGCCATTTCGCCGTCACCCCTGCGTATTAATACAAATTCTTTCGAGGAAGTCAAACAATATTATTTTCGACATCGTCGTCATGCTGATAACTCGCATGATTGTTTCATCTATCTTTCCTGACCGGCGCATGGATGACGGTCTGTCGCACCGGCGGTTTCGTCAACCGAAAATCGTCGAGCGTCAACCACCGCAGGCCGGATTCTCATCTGCCAGAGCGCCTCGCGCAGCGCCTCATCCCGATCACCTGATGCGACCCAAGCTTCGATGGAAAATGCTGCTCGCCGGCACGGTCAATCGCGCAGATGGCGCTATCACCTGACTCTATTAACGCGTCACGCCAGCATCCGCGCCTGCAAATCATCGACCCGCAGCTCGCTGAAACTGGCGCCGAAGCTCTTTTGAAATGCAGCAGGGCGCACAACTCATCGCCGATATTCTGGCGAACGGACTGTATCTGACGCTGAAAGTTCACCTATGCTGTGCTTGTGTTGCGACCTGGCCCTTTCCCTCGCGCAAAACCGACGGCTTTGCGACGCTCGGCACAAATCGCCCGTGCCCAGAAATTTATGCGCCCGTTATTTCTAACCCCATGCTGAGATACCGCTGACTATCCGCAGCTCCTGCTTTGCCGCTGCAACGCCGCCTGCCATCATGTGCGGTGGCTGCTGAATATGAATTGACGTTTGGCATGAATGCGCGTGACTATCGTCCAACGAATACAAGGCACAGCGAAACATTTCGCCGAATACGCAAGTAAAGAAAATCCGGCGGCAAACGAAATTGCCTCTGTATCCGAACGGAAGAATTGGCGATGACCGCCTGATGATGGATCGTCGGCGGCGCACCTGATTTTTTACTTTGCCGAAAAGCGCCACGCTCAGACGACACCGCTGGCGGAAGTTCATGGCGCCGCCTTATATGATCAAGGATTTCCCACTGCACAAAGCGCCGTTTGATACCACACTTTCAGCAAGCGCGATTAATCAAGAAAATTCACGATTTTGTGCGCGCCATCACCATTCTCGGCCGTTTTCCATAACGGCAATTTCGCCAAACCACATCCAACCGCGCGATTACAATAAATATCGAAGGAGCATGAGCCACTGGGAAACTGGTAAGGTGCTGCGAACGCGGCGACCAACTCGCTTATGCTAAATATTAGCGATGCTGCCCCACTTTGATGGTGGTTTTCTAAGTATATTCAGCACTCGCAAATTAATTCCGTGGATGGAATATGAAACCTGCTGTCTACTATTCAGGCACAGAAATTCCCATGAAGTGCAGAAATATCTTGCCCTGACCAACCACATTTCACCGACCAACTTCATCTGGTCAGCGCAATGAACCCCGCATCGCTGCCGGCTTCCATAAAGTGGCAGGGCTGCGCGATGCGGCAGAAGATGCGGCTTTAAAACATCACAGCACAAACCATTCCAGGGATTTAAGTAATGAGCTTATCGGCTTTTGAAAAGCAGGCGTCACCTGCCACCTTGCCCCGACCTGCCGCGTCGGGCGGTGCTTCGCAGCCCATTACGCAGCAGAATTTATCTAGTAAACCACGGCGTTTTCAGCAAGGCTGCTACGTCGAAATTAAGCGTTCAATCCTAATGAAATGACAAAGTGGCGGTCGCATCTGCTGCTGCCTTGACCGACCGTCTGCTGCGGCAGATTTATAAAATTGTTAAATTTGTAGATGTAAAGCATGAAAATTTTTGAAAATTGGAAGAATGGGTTGGCGTGGTACTATCCCTGCTGATATTATCTTCGTCATTCTGGTCGCGCAAACCCTTCGCCGCGTTACCGCGACCGTCCGCCCATTGGTCGGAACAGGCACGTTTGCTCGCTTGCGTCACGATGCCGGTGTTTCCATCGGCATCCGCAGTCGTTTGGGCATGTGCTGATTGATTCATCATCAGTCATTTGCCCGCCACACTGCGGGTCTGGCTGCCTGGCGCAAATCTTTCGCCGATTTTTAGCGCCATCCGCTCCCGTTCATGGCGTCACCGTTTTCAACCAAGGCTTCTGACCAGCTGGTTTCTCTCGGCATTCCAATAAAATGGCTTCTTTACCTTTCTCGGCCGGAGTCCTGAAATGTCTTGACGTTCTTTCTTCCGTTTCGCAGCACCAGCAGGAGAATTACCTCTATGAGCGACTGCCGCATCCCTGCTCATTATATGGTTTTTTTGGTCAGCGGCGTGCTTGCGTGCTTTCATCGAGCTCTTCCTGGTCTCAACGCGCCGCGCATTAGTGAGTGGCGTCAACCCGGCAAAAGCTCGGCTGGCGTCGCGCTGATCATCTATTGGTTATTGCGTTTGCCGGGTGCCGGTATTGTCGCTTTATCGTCGCCGTATTGTTCTTTTTCGCGACCCGCTGGGGTACCGGTAACTTTGCCGCGACCCACCAATGAGGAAGCGTGCTGGCTAGTTCTCGGCCTGTTGAGGCGCTGCTTTTCATCCCTTACCGGCATTTCTCCTGATGAATAGCGCCGGTATCGTCTCTCACCTCCGCATTTTCAATTTCGCCTCGCCAGGCATTACACCGGCGGGTATAAGTACGCGGAATATCGCCGCCAGTCCTTCGATTTTCTTCCGGGATGTCCGGCCTCGGCATTGGCCGATGCGTGTTGTCTGGGCCAGCCGGAAATCAAGGCGATGTGTTGACGCCGGTTATGAAGACGACCCTGTGGCGGCATTGACTTCCTGCATCATCGGGCCCGCTGGTGCCGCTGAGTATCGCGATGATTATTATGGTGCGTCATTGCTGATGCATCGCTGGTTTTCTCCCGCCGGCGCCCGTCCCGGTGTTAGTCTCAACCATTTGCTGATGGCGAGAATATCATCATTTGCAACGCGGTTAGTGGCAGTTAGTGCAACGTCCGCTGCCCAGTGACGGGTCGCTCAAACAGGCGTTTGCCGCTGCTGACGCCGATACTCATCAATGTATGGGTATCTTCCCGGCGCCTTCACCACGACGGAAGCCGCCGTCATCGCCGTCCCATGGTCTTATCACTCTCGGCATGTTCTGTCTATCGCGAACGCACCTCTGCGATCGTTGTTCACCCGCTCGCGTGGTGTTGCGGCGATTACCGGGGTAACGGTTCTGATGGTGATGACCGTCACCTTTCGGAGACCATGATTGCCCGCGAACGGTGCGGCGATGCAGGTCGCGGTTTTACACCAGCCGACAACACCTGATGGCGCTGCTGACACAACCTGCCGCTCCTGTTCCCAGCACAGCCGAGACGACGCGCCGGTGCCAGCAATTCCCGCTGCTGATGCTCACATCCCCACGTCCCGTTAAGTTCAACACGACCTTGCTCCTTTCGGCGTGATGACTACATACTCCATGATGATCTCCATCCATCTCACCCCCACGATGGCTATGGCGTTTCGGTCGTCGCTCATGTGGGCAAATACGAGCGCCGCACTGTTACCTGCGTATGTCATCCTCTCTTCATCAACTTTATCGCGCTCTGCGCCATCATCTTTTCTCGGCATCGTCACCTCGTTCAACCTCATCACGCGGATAAAAAATATGGAACCTCCTCGCTTGACCACTACGAGTTACCGTGCTCACCCGCTACCGCGGAAAGTTCGCTGGCTTGCCGCCGTGGCAAAGACTGACAACTCCGAAGTGGACAAACAATATCCGACAGACGGCGACCATTTCCTACGTCAATATCTTCCACCCAACTGCTGAGGCCGACGCGCGCATCTGTAAGCGCACCGGCGACTCATATCGACGTCCAATCCGTCCTGACGGGCGCGCACGGTGGCGGCGCCAGTGGCCTTCAAGCGATTGCGCGGCGGGCACGCGCCGACCGCGACTAATGGTGGGCGATTGACAGTGCTCAGCATCAGCAGGCAGTTCCTCCTTGCTCGAACTGGGTTAATTCAAGGGTGTTCTACCCCGGAAGACGCGCAACCAGACCCGGCTCTCATCGTTGAAGCGCAGTTTAGCCCCGCACAACAAGCGTCAAGGTTCTTCAAAATCCGCCTGAAAGCACTGCGACTGCTCATAAAAACGCCCGTCTTTCACATCGAAGCGTACCTGTAAAGCGAACCTGCCCGGTTGAGCGCGCAAATTGCTGATTATTTCCTCGGCGGCATGAAACCCGAGCGGAAAACTGGCGGTGTTGCCGCAAAGCGCCTGGCGTCCGGAAGCCGCGCCTGACCCGCCTCGCTGCACGGTTTGCCTGCGCGAACTTCTGGCGCGCACAACCGACAGGAAAACCACGGCGGCAGCGGGGACTTCAGTCCAACCCGTCTCGCAGTCACCAAGAACTGCTCAACAAAACTTACGCGCATCATCGACATGCGCAAATCCGCTTACCACCGCGCTGCTCCCGCACAAAAAAGCGGGTTTACATCTACGGCAGCAGGAAGCCCGGCGTACGGGTCGCGCAAGAAATGAAATTGCCCATGCGTATCGGGCCGCTTCCTATTCCGTAGTTTTATCACCGGATTTATCGACATGGATCCAGTACAGCGGACCGTCCCTCACGACCTCAGAATGTCAATATCGCAGGTCGCGCAGCGGGCGCAGTAAAATCATCACCGAAGCCCTGCAAATCAGCCAGCCGCGTCGCCAGCACCGTCCTTTACCGCTGGGGCTAATCGCGACCGCGTGAATACCGCGATACATCTCGATGAAGTCCAACTTCGCCGTCAAAAACCAGATGGAAATACGGAAGCGGCCCATCTGCCGCGCCCCGTCCTCGCCGCCCCGACATCCCCACGCCGATTCACATGAACCACGACGCCGCCGTGAACGCGACCGCGCATCTGGCAGCGTGCACCTATTGCGCCTGGCAACGCAACAAGGAACAAACATGACCATCTCACCCTCGACATCGGCGGCAAGGAAACCGTGCCGCCCATTTCACCAGACAGACGGCAGTCGTAAGCAAAACCCTGCCCAATCAAAACTGCTGTCAGCAAGACAACTACATCGGCGAACAACGTCCGCATCTGCCGCGAAGAACAAACACACCGCACCACAAGGCGTCGCTATCCCGAGCGCCGGCGTCATCGACCCCGCCACTGCGGCACCGTACTGCACGCAGGCCTGAAAATATCCCCAGCGGTGTCAAGGCGGCACCGCACTCAAACAAACCACTGAAAGTCAACGGCCTGCGTCGCAGCGCGAAAACGATCGTTAACGTTAGCGGCGCTCGGCGAAGTTTCCGGTTGGCGCGGCACAACAGAGCCCGTCTCCTCTGCCTCACCTCGGCATCTCGCCTCGGTTTGCCATCCCTGAAGGCACCGTGGCGCGGCGCCAATCAATGCCGCTGTGGATAGTACCGAGCGTCCGCCCCTGGGCGACGGATCGTCGCCTTCGAACGCTGCCCACCACCGCCCTGTGCCAACCACCTACGCCGAACGCCGCGGCGAACAAGTGACCAACGGAAAACCTTCTTCAGCGCTTCGGTAAGTGAAAGTGACGCCGACGTCGCTTACGTTCTCGACCACATGCTGGGCGCCCTGACCGGGACGCGTCCTGCCCGCCATCCACCTGCTTGCCCCGAAAATCCTCATCGGCGGCGGCACGCGTCAACACGACCAGATCGAACCGGCATCTGCTTCAACCGGCAGAGAAAACTGCCCGGCCCTGCATCATGCCCGAAACACCGCCGGGTGCCAGCTCAGCAACCGTCATGCTACGGCTGGATTGGTGCTCGCGTTGGTTCTCGACAGCATACCAACACGCCCGGCAATAAACACACTGGGCGGCCAACCATCCGTGTCCGCGCTTGGGCAAACTGTACCCGGTAACCACCTCCCAGCCTGGCCATCTCGCTTGAGGAGCAGTGCCTGCGGTCGTAGGCTTCGCCTGTTCGGCGTCCCAGCGCGGTCGCACCCGAAAATGGACGAAAATCCTGACGCAGCCTGCACGGCAAGTGTAAGGAGCAGTGCCATCCCTCAAAATAGTTTATTTTAAACGTCAGACTGCGCTCACGGCGGCGTCTGCCGGAAAAGCCGCAGTAATTTGGAAATGGAGTTTATGTAAGCAGCCGCGCGAAGGCATGGATTTGCGCGATGAATCCCAGTTCGCTCGGCGCTATAGTTGCCATTTTCCTTGCTGCCCAATTGATAAAGCGCGTTTGTGTCGTAAGGCGTGCTGACCATTCTCGGCGGTGCAGGGCACGCGAATCTTGCTGCCGTTTGGTGCTGCGCGCGTATGCTGACCAACGCGCCGTCGCCCTGGTACAACGACGGAGCGGACGTCAGAAAACCGAAGCGCTTCAATCATCTTTCATTGAACATCAGTGGGCGTAAAAGAAAATCAGTTTCTAGGCAGGACGTAGAATCAGATGCCGCTTACCGGCGGGATGTCTGAGCAGCTTCGCTGGCGCGGTGCTGCGTTCCGATGCGCCCGCGATAGATGGTACGCAGGCTGGTCCTCAAAGACCACCCGCCAGCTCTTTTGTGCGGCGATGGTTTGGCGGTCTTTGTCGCAGGTGCTGCGGCAGGAAAGGAGGCGGTTGGCGCGGCTGACAATCGCTGTTGAAAAACCACCGTGCGGCGGCTCGATACAGGCGAGAGGTGATCTGAACCCCCGGATACGCTTAACGTATACACACTTTCCAGGCGTGCTATCTGACCATCTCACATCCTCCGGTTTGGTCGGGCGCAAATGGCGAATTAGCAGCGGATTTGCCTTTGATAGAAGCTCGACGTGCGGCTTTGGCGGTCAATTTCAGCAGTTTGACTTTGACCTCCTGGCCAACGCTGAGCCCACTCTTCCACGTTACTGACGTTGCGTTTCGGCGATTTGCGAGACGTAGTACCAGCCCTTCGCCGGAAGGAAGCAATAGCCGCGCTGAAAGTCGCAGGATTTGATGATTTTGGTGTCGTGACGCACCGATTCCGGCTCGGCGGCACTGATGCGATGCGGCGCGTTCGTCGTCGGCGCAGCGGCTCGGTCCACCTCTCCGCGGCTGATTTTGATGGTGCTGCCGTCTTCGTTGATCTCGATGGCGGTTCTATGGTCGGTAGCGATACTGCGAATGAATGCCGCCACACTCTTGGCCGACGACGTCTTTGACTTTTTCGACGTCAACGCACAGGTGGGTGAAACGCGGCGCGTATTCCGAGCATCTCCAGCACGCGTCGTTAAACGCCTGGGTCTGGCGATGTCGCGATGTGCGAAGCTCAGCCTGGCCTGGGTCAGCGCCTGTTCCATGATTTCACGGTGATGCCAGTCAACGGATGTCCACATCTGCGTATGGCACGCCATTGGCGGAACCAAGCGACTCGGAAGTCCATGTCGCCCAGGTGGTCTTCGTCTGCCCAGGATTAAATGGAGAGGACGGCGAAGCGCCCATCTCCTTTGACCGCGTCTACGGCGCACCGTCAATCGTTTTGACCGAATACCGCCGGCATCCATCAGCAAGACTGGTGCCGCAACGGAGGCCATCGAGCTGGAGCCGTTGGATCTGGCAAGATTCTTTGAGACGACCGGATATGGCGGCTGCGCTTCCGCGGCGAGCGGATGGCGGTCACACCACGACGGGCAAGGCGCAGCCGGCGCCCGATTTCGCGGCCGCTGGCGAGCCCACGCGTGCCGGTCTCGCCGGACGCCGAATGGCGGGAAGTTGTACGCAACTGGCGAAGATGTTTTTCCGGTGTCTGCCGGTGGCGGGCGTTTGACGATTCGGCATCGCGCCGGCGCCGAGGTGGCAACGGACTATGCGCTCGGGTTTCACCACGGGTAAAGAGGGCGATCACGCACGCGCGCAGGACACCGGTGCGGATACAGAACGGGGCGCACGGTATCCAGTATCGCGGCTCGTCACGCTGCCCAAGATGCGGTCGCGTACGACGCATTCGAGTCGCGTATTGGTGCAGCAGCCGACGGTGGCATTCTGTTGCTCCGGCTCACTGCTGGCAGCCAGGCGCAGCTTTCGTGAACGGCGTGGTACCGCAGCCCGGCGTTCGTTTGTCGGCGATTTGCAGTACGCGACGAGTTTGTCGTGCGCGCCAGCTCGCGTACTTTGGCGATGGTGCCGGGGCCCCTGGTCAGGCAGTGGCGCAGGTTGCTGCGTCTCAGGCGGGACGGTTCGCTTTGCGCCAGTTCGCGGGACGGCGTTGATGACCACCCGGCATTTGTTCTTTTCAGGTGCCGCCATGACGGCGTTTTACATGACGTTCCGCAAAGTTCGCCTGTTCGGCCTGCGTGACTCAACCATCACACCGCAATCTTTTCGGTGTCGGCGAGTCAACGAGGTCGGCGTCGGAGGTTTAAGTTCCTCGTTTGGAAGGGCTGATACAGCAAGTCGCCGTTTTTGTAACCGACGCGCGCCGCGCCACCGGGCCGTTGGAACTAAGCCAGCCGGAGAGGGTAACGGCGCACAGAGGCGCCAATCATCGCCGGGATGTCCGATTGACGTCGGCTGGGACCGACATGACGCTGGCAAATGATCATACCGTTGAAGTTAGTTCTTCGGGGAAGAGCAAGTAAAAGCTGGCGCACACCGCGCGAGACCAGTGTTCAGTTCTTTTCGCCGTAGACGGCCTTTCTGCGATGGAAGTAGCTGCCGCCGTAGATCGTCCCGCGGCGTAGTAGGATTTTCTTATGAATACTTATCAGCGAAAGAAGTCCGTCCTCTCGGTTTATTTGGTTTACAACCGCTCACGAGGCCGACGCAGCCTTATACTTGACCACATGACGGCGCCATCTGCCTCGGCGTGGCGATTTCGCCGCTTTCCAGGTAGTTACTTGGTGTTCGCTGCGGCAGCCAGCGCGTGATGTTTTCTTCACGCGCCGACCGCCCCTGCTCGGCCTTTACCAGCGGCGCAGCCGAGGTCGGCGATGGCTGGCGGCGCCGTCAACTGACGCGCCAGTGTGCAGTCCAGTAAGCGACGGCGTTGGCCACCATTTCAAAAGACCGCGACGTGAGTGAAGTCTTAGTGGCGTTGAAGCGTCTTTGCAGGTCGGAAGGACGCGCGGTGAGCAGTGGTTGACTTGTACTTCGGGCGAGCCGCCGTCCCCTTCTTGCAGGCTGTATTTTGATTGATTCTGGCTTTGTTCTTTCAGCGGCAACACAAGAACCCATCAAGCTCACGTTGCCGACGGCGCTGGGGCCCAGGAAAAGAGCGCGATTTACGGACGGGTTTTCCGTGTTGCGCATATGCCAGCATGGATGGCCTTTAGGCGGCGATTGGCCCGAAATTTTAGTATTTTTTCTTCCCCTTTTGTGGCGCTTTGCATTAAGCGGGTAAATTTACCAGAGGTCGCGTTTGCGTCTGTGACCCGTTCGTCATTCCAAACGAAATCAAGCGGGCTTCCGCATTGTGACTGGTCCCCGGATTATTCTCGTCGCGCTGGTGCTCAACCTGCCCGCCATGTACACCGCTTATTCGCCGGACGCCGGAACAGCGGTTCCGGCCCGCCATCTTACTGGCACCTTGTGCGTTCACCGAGGAATGGTGGCACACTGCTCGACCCACCATCATGATTCCGATCGGCGCGTTGCGTTGCATCGCCCGTCAGCGTCGGCAAGGATGGTTACCGCGATGACGATGAATGTTGGCTGGCTTGCCAGACCCGATTATTTATTTGTTCCTTCCATGGTTTTGCGGCTATTAACCGCCTTGTGGTAGCAGAAGACTGACAAGAAGATCGCCAGCGCCATTATTCATAGTGGCGGTTCGAGTACGCCGGTCAGGCGGTCGCAGCGTCGTCACGGCTTCCTTCGACGTGGATTTCCACACGCCAATCAGCGGCGATGATCCTGCCGCTGGCGCCATTCGTTGTCTCCTCAGTGGACAATGACCGCGCATCGCGCGTTTCGCAACCGCCTGCGGCTTCGCTTATTCGTCCAGTGACTGGCGGTACGATTCGCTGCAAGGCTCGCCGCCGAACGCAGTATCACGCCGGCGAGCTCGCTACGGGGCTTCCTCACCCCGATGGACGTGTGCGCGTCCCTGGGCCTGTCGATCATCTCCTTCGAACCTGATGCCGGCAATGTTCTGTCACGCCAGGACCCGCAAATGAATCCTCGTAACAGAAGATCCGCCAGACAATGATAAACATTATCTCGGATCGACATCCGCGCTGATCGCTGAAGCTGTCTTCGCCACTGCCGACGCGTGGTTCCGCGCGATGAATTCAAAATATTATTTTAAGTATCAACAACCGATACCTTCATTTCGCCCTCCGTCATCACTTCAGTGGTGTGGCGTCGCCAATGGCCAGGAAAGATGTGGATCGGACAACGGACTAAAGGCACCACGCCCCTTTTACGGTGCGGTGATTACCCTGAGCAGCGTTCCTCGGCGCGGTCCGTATCCGCAGCGAACCGGCAGATGACTGCCAGCGCCTTTCGGCAAGCAGCCCGCTTGTCATTATTTCGCGGTGGTTCTCCATCGTTCATTATTCCCCACTGAGTTCATTTCAGGCACGTTCTTCGGCGCGGCGCTGGTTCGTGCCGTGCTTGCTTCGGTCGCGGCGCTAAACCGCACGCGAATAGATTGCGTGCTGGCGTAATAATAATATCGCATCGGGGCTTCTTGCGCTCATGTTGCCGGTCGCCACCCGCCGAACGCGCCGCGAGCCCGGCACGGGCGAGGGCCTTCGGCAGCGACATACAAACCCGTTTTCGGTCTGCGTTTGAATATTGCCGCATCGCGGTGGCTGCTGCCTTTGCCTTATTACGTCATTCCTGTAAACGTTATTCAGTGAAAAGCCCGCTGCGCGGGCTTTTCACGCGCAGCAAACGGCTCACAATTGCTCGCTAAACCGCCCTTCGGCGCCGGGGCGCGAACCCGTCCCCGTAGAACCGAGAAATGGCGACAGTCCTATCGCAGAGTGCCATCCACCGGTGCGCTGGCCTCAGTTGCATGTCCCCGGCCTTGATCAGCCTCCTCGCGCACCATCGTTGCTCCATCCAGGCGAGCAGTCGCGAAAATCGCTGCTGACGAGAATCAACCGAATCTTTGCGGGTTTCGCCGCAGCTTTATCTGAATCAGCACCGAGACCCTCTGCCAACTCGTCCAGCGGTGCGCCGAAGTTCGCCGGCGGCGATGCATCGCGCGCGGCAAGGGCGGCTTTGACGGTCATCACCTTACGCAGTGCGATGAAAAAGTGGTGAATTCCAATGAACATCCTCCTAAACCGGTTGGAGGATTGCCCATGCGAATGCCGGATGTTCATCGACCGATAGCTCCTTCACCGGCAGAGTCGTTTCTGGCTCGCCGCTTCCCATCATGCCGTGGCCGCCGCAAACCAATGCGGAAAACCCGCACCAGAGAGGTTGTAAGCCAGATTTCCCGCGGTTCGCACGTTACATCGACGCTGCGGCATGCTACCGAACCTCCTGAAAAATACCGGATGCAGCAATCACCTCGCCAGCCTCAAAACCTCGACGAATTCCTGACATAATGCAGGAACACCCGCCATAAGCTCCTGCAAACCCGTGGGTACACCATTATTCGACGCAACTCTTCTGGCGGACGACGTTTGCCCACAAAACACCTCCCTTTAATTAATGACAACCACCTGCAGCGCCCAAACAGCGCGGCGCTCTCACGGACAAGAAGTTGCGGCATTGCGCTGCAAAGCCCATCGCTAAACGGAACTTCTGCGCACCAACCCGACCTGAATCACCTTGTCGTCCTTGCGGGACGGTTTGTCCTGGTTCCTTTTTCCCGCGTTTGGCTACGGCCCGCCGCCGTCACCACCCGGCGACGGGCCACCTGACTGGCAAGCGCCGCGACGGCGTCATCAAATGTTTCGCCAAACTCACGACGACCACCAGCCCGCCTACCGGAAGGTCGTCTTTGATGTGCTGCAAACCTTCCGCCACGACCCTACCTCTGCCTAAGGCGCACCACCGACCGGTAAGAACTGCGCGTACAAATCGAGCCTTCGCCGGTAACTACCATCGTGTCTGGCTTCCCGTCAATCATCGAGCCCCGGCGTGGAAGCGGACGACGTCATTCGGCAGAACACTTGTTACGAGCAAGCGCCTCCCGAGCACCAACAGGTCGTTATTCCAGCGGTTTAGACAAAGACATGGCGTACAATCGTTCACCCATGCCGACATCACCTGCCCGACACTGCGAAAACGCGGTAACCACCACCGCCAACACGCCGAGCGTCTCCAAAGCGGCGACGCCTATGCGCCGATCCGGTCATCGAGACTTCCTCGCCTCGTCGGCGACGCCAGCCATGACAACATCCCCGGCGTGGCTGTTGTCGAAAATCGCCGCAAAACGCTGGCTGATCACCGCGTCCACGGGGACAACCCCGGTCATTCCGCCGCCAGCAAATTTCTGGCAAAATTTATGACATCCCCGCGCGCGGCATCGACACCCTGCGGCCTTCCGGGTAAACCCTCGCCATCGTCTACCTCGACTAAGCCACACCTGGTGAATACGCTGGGACCTTTGCCCTCAAATCAGTGCCAGCCGGATACAACCGCCGCTCCCTTCTGCGACACCTCCATGAACTCGCTGCCAGCATCAAAAGCCCAATACCTGAAAACAGCGCGCCACCGCCGCCCGCCCGGCCCCTCGTCACGTCGTCCTCAACACCGCGCTATCACCACCCCGGACGAACTCGCTGACGCCGCTCATCAGCCGCCCGTAGCGTACTGGCGCCGACGGCTACGCCATCGACACCGAAACCGACAGCCCGACAGTTACGTACGCCAACCCTGTCGGCATCCAGTGCGCGTCGCGCCCGCGTCGGCGAAGCCTTCATTACCCATGGTTTTCGCCTGCGCACCAGCGTTGCCGCCAACCTGCTCCGCCGGAAAACCTCTCACCTGCCCTCAAACCACTACTCGGTTGAGCGTCGGGCCGGAAAGCGCCAGCACCACAATACGACCGCCGGCGACACCCGTTCATGCCGGTGCATCGAATCAGGCTAAGATCAAAGACGACACCATGCTGATGAAAGCCACACCATCAACAGCATCCGCCACCTGCTCACAACTTTGACGTGACCTCGCTGATCACTCATCTCCCAACCCACCAGACCACCACTCTTCGAAGACATCGCCACGGCAAGGCGCTGAAAACAACTCACTCTTTCGATCAAATCCTGCTCGAAACCGCGACCGCCCACGCCCTCTGCGTGGAAGGTTGATCGCTGATATTTACCTGCGTTCCGAAAACCACCGCGCCCAAAATCGCCGCTCGTTACCAACCGGACGCACTTTACCGCGAACCTGCAGCGTTGGCAGAACTGTTTTACGTTGTAAAATCGAAGCCACCGGCGCGGCGCACGGACTCGGCAGCGTCCTCGCTCGCACAAAGCGCCCAAACTGAAGGATCAACTTGCCGCCCTCGAACACGCGGCGCGCACATCTTCGCCGGCAGCCTTCAACCTCGGCCTGCCCAAACAACCAATGTTGAAAATCCTTTCATTAATCAACTCCGGCTCGCCCGGCGCAAAACCTCTGAAAGGCCAGCCCAGCACCAATGAAATAGGCGCAGCGGCTGAACTCGCTGGTGTGCCGCTACGGCGCCGAACTGCCGCGCCTTACCCTTCGAACACCGTGACTGCCAACTTTAAAACCAATTTTACACCGAATGCTCGTTCACAACCATCAACTCCCCGCACACCGGGCGCGCATCCACACCAGCGACTACCAGGTTATGTTATTAGTAATCGCCGCCTTCCGGACCTTCAACCGCAAAACATCCTGGTGGCAGCGAAGTCGCTGGCTGTTGCATCCGCTGCTCGCGCTCTTCAATCGCGGTTATTCTGGCTGGTAACATCGCCGCCGACCACTTCCCAACCGAGTTTGCGCATCGGCGCGCACCCGCCGACCTCGGCTTTGCTCGCCGCTCTTTGCGCGTGGCGACGATATCCACTGCGACCAAGCCGCCGAAATCTTTCAGACAGTCGCGCTCAGTTGTCAGTCAGAACAGCGCCGCGACGCCGTGCTTACATCAACTTTCTGGCCTCATATTTCACGGCGGCGAGCGCCTTCGGCTTTCTTGCGCGCTAACTGAACATCCTGCGGCCAGGCCGTTGACCACATATCTACTGGTACCACCCAGGCAGCGACCATATGGACGGAACAACACCGCGAAGCGGCGCACAAACAAGGCTGGTTGTCGAAACCTCTGCTCCTGGTCAGCGCTTGTATTCCCGATATCAACAGAAAACCTCGCAGCGGCGGCAGGTTAGCGAACGCCCGGCTATCAACGCACTGGACGCAGGGCAGCGCCGCCGATATCATCAAACGCGCCATGCTCGCCATTGACCGCGAACTGAATCATCCTCCTCTCGGCGCGCGGGCGGCACCATTATTGAATCCCTCCTCGGAAGCGGGGGAGGGATGGGAGGTGAAAATCAAAGCAGCGACAGCCCGCGACGACCCACGCCTGAACAGAAGTGCAGTATCGACGAACTTGTCTTGAAATCCGCCCGTGCCGCCGCCAACCCACCGCGCATCAGCCCGCTGATGGAAAACGCCATGACCTGGAGCCGCGGCCTGCTCATCGTCGAAACCGCCTTCGGTGGCGCCAACCGGGACTTGTAAAGCCGCGTACACGCAAGAGGCGTGGTTACGCGAAGCATGAGCACCCCAACCGCCCTTCGAATCAACGATGTTAGTCCGGTGCATTACAGATCCGGCGACGCGGCGTTCCAGTTGCGGCACCGTGGCGCATGAAGCCGCCAGAAAGCGCGCTACGGCGGTCTGGTTGTCGCGGCTGACGCGCGGCATAGACATTGCGGCAGGCGCACCGCGCACGCGTAGTTCAGACTGTTACTGAGGATGATGTGGGTCCCCAGCTTTGTCCACGATTGGTGGTTCGAGTTAGGCAGGGTGGCAGGCGCGGGCGAGGCTCGCGGCTGCGCGCGCAATGCGGATGCGGGCGCGCGCCGGTTATGCATGTTGGCGCAGAAGGCGCGCACCGTCTGTTGATGGTGCGGCGATGCCGTAGGCGGCACGGGCGTGGTACAGCTCGCTGCGCAGGACGCGTCATCCAGGTAGTTCATGATGATGAGGGTTTCGCTGAGGTGATGTTGCCGTCGTCGCAGAGGAGCGCCGGGATTTGGCTGTAGTTGATGGCGATGGAGCTCGGCTGGGTTTTCCCATCGGCAGTGATCGCAGTGCAGCCATGGCGGTCGCGGCTTGTCAGCTGTGCAGCAGCTATGAGGGCGATGCGAGCAGGGAGGTGGTGCTGAGATATGTTTCATGGGCTCCGCTCAGGCTGAATTGACGGTTTGGCGCTATCCAACCGCTGACGCTTTTGCCGATGGCTTGGCGCATGGCGATGTTTGCTATCGTTTTCCAGCGCTTCATGGACGGCACGCACGCCTTCGGGCGTTGTTGGCGGCGAAGGCGCGGCGGTTGTCGGCGCTGTCAGAGTGGCAGCTTGAGACGCATAAGGTTGATAAGGTTGAGCCACGCCCGCCCACCACGCCAACGTCCGACGCGCGCCCCACATCTGCCCCTGCTGGCGCGCCATCCGCCACG
>BNJV01000595.1_pt1 | contig 128972 bp, 187 predicted proteins | sample 8540591 | NCBI WGS metagenome assembly BNJV01 (sample SAMD00202457, study PRJDB9452) | human saliva metagenome | host: Homo sapiens | reverse complement strand
AAAATTCAAACACACTTGTTGAAATCATTCGCTTCTTCATATGCAGCATCTCCGAATTTTTTTATACATATAAAGTTCACTGCCCTTAATCTGCTCATGCATTTCATAAGATGCCATCGGACCGACAACTTGATCAGCCTCTCCTCCAATAATGTACGTCGGACAAATAATTTTTTTAAGCTCATTAAAGCAATCGAAATTCAATATCGCATTAGCATTAATCAAAAATCTATCATAGTTCTTCGGCTTTCCAATCCATCCAATTACAGGATATATTTTCCGATACTTTTTAGATACGCTTCGGAATAGCTCTTTTCCGCTGTATTAATCATCAGTTGCTTATGGTTCTGTAGCTTTTGCCAAGCCTATCCATGAGTTCAACAACAGAATGGACTATATCATTAGCATTTGGTGCGAGACTGCAATTACGAGCCTATCTATCAAATCAGCGTGATTGGATTGCGAGATATTGTGCTATCATTCCACCTTCAGATACACCTAAGACAGATGCTTTTTCAATACCCAGTTTTCTCATTGCCTCAGCCTGATCATCCGCCATTTCCTTAATTGAATAGTTGTCTGGCAGATTATTTTTTCTGCTGAACATAAACAAAGTATAGTCTTTGAAGAACAACATATGGTATAGCCAGCAGAAGACTTTTTCCGTCACAGTAGCTAATCCGTCGGATAAACCCGGTAGAAGAATCAATACTTTTTCCTAAACCGAGATGAGATAACTCATTTTCAGTAGTTACCAATAGGAATTGTACCGTTCTTCGATTCTAAATCATTCAACAGTCCTATTAAATTCCAATTTATTATCCACCATTTTTTCACAAAAAGCCTCCCACCAAATGATGAAAGGTTAAAAACGATTAATGTTTTATTTACTAGAAATATTACCCAAAGCTCGCGTGGATCAGCTCGAACTGATTGTTTTTCTATGATTTTTAATGAATTTATTATCCATATTTTTGCTAAAAATCGCTCTCGTTTTATGCCACTCAAATTTTTCAGAGCCAAAATGGGGTCCAAAGATACTCTGATATGCACTCACATATCAAAACACTATGTTGTGCTTGTTTTAATGGATTCAAACTTTTCTAATCGATATTTTGTCATCTTCTTGAACTTGACTCACATAGAATTGGTGACAACGGATCATATTTGTGGCATTTGTTTCTACGCTTTTGGACTATAATTAGCGCATAGTAGCATGCGCATCCCATTTTACGAGTAGCACTCTAGCACCTCAACTCTTAACGCTGCAACACATCGCACTCTATCCGTATGATTTTATCTTTGGAAACAGTGATTTATGCATCCACATCATCAATCAATACTACTATGCAACAATTATGAATGATACCTTACAATCGTCCATAATTTATTTTTCTGCATAACCTAATTTTAATATTATGATCCGCTGCCATGTTTGCATTAATTCTAGTAAAATTCTCCTCGCTCCTCATTTAATCTCATAACTTTGACAAAGTTTCCATATGTATGGGATATATATCAACAAACTAATCACGCACTTTTCTGTATCATCTATCGAAAGTCTCTGCAATACTTAAATGCCTACTTCAGATGATATATTCTTCTCGTGTATATCTATCTAGATATAGGATCGTATCGTCCACATCACTTTTGTTTACCAATGGTTCCTCAGAGATAACTCAGCGAAATACCGGTATCATTCTTTGTTTTACACTTCGCTTAAATTAGCTACAACATCATTTCCGTATCGATTAATGTCAAATTGGATAGGTAATTATAATCTTTTATCTCGTCTATTCTCTCTTTATCAGTGGTACCTGGATTCTTTTGTCCAAAACACTATGCAATCTACAACATCTGGAGTGAGTTTTTATTTCACTTATCTGATGAACTATCCATGGGATTACGAACATATATCCTTCACCTGATTCTATTATAGAATCCATTCAGAGATAATTAGGGAATATCTGTTCTTCTGTTTACACTTAATATCCATACAAATCTACCCTTTCAAACATAATTACCTGATATCTAATATGCCCTACTTCCGATGCAGATATCTCACATAAAACTACTATTTAGATAACTCAGATGGCATACCCATTTTTGAGATCTTTATAATTCGCACATTCTATATTTAGATTTTTCTCGCAAATTCCAGAAAGCATCTGGTGGATCCCTAGACTCATTAGCTAATGTGACAGTGCATTATCATAACTACAATTTAATAATGAGTACTAAGGCCATTTTGTTCTCGACTCATTCTGACCTATCGCTCTGATTAAGCATTTTGTTTTGTATATCTCTCTGTTCAGACTGCCTGATCTTCCTAAGTGATATACGAGCATCTATCTTTCTGTATCTTACATGATAAGAGGCTATGTACCATAACATCTCAGTTCCACTGTCAGAGAACCTCACCAATTGACTTCGGGCAACACATACGTGAGAACAGTGGCAGTATCTGTGATGCAACCGCATTTACATTCCGATATTGTAATTCATCATTTTGTCTTTGACAGAATTTTGTATGGACTAGATCAATTTTATCTGTTCCAACATATCTTATTCGACAATCTGTTTTACGACTTCATTTCTGATACGCGCTTACCAAATGACCAATGATCTGTCATCGAACCACATCCACACTGAGTGCACCGAAAGATACAACATAAACATCGTCCATCGCTAGTACGTCCAGAGATATTCGTGCTATATTCAAACGCATACAAATTGCATATCTTTGATAGTATAACTGTTGAATATGTACATCTTCATAATCAGAAAGTGAGCCGCATAAATGAACGTTTTTAAACTTACATATAATACATCATTTATCAACATATTTCTTTTCAGATTATCAGTATACTTCTTGCAGCATGTGTGTTATTCTAACTATAAAGACTTCACCCTAGAACTCCACTCGTATGCAGTTTTAGAATCTTATTCTATTAACATTATACAATATTACCTCAAGAAATCAATTTCTATCCTGAATCCGTGAAGTTAAAATCTAACTTTTACGAAAAATGCCTACAATACTCGTGGTTTATTAAAAAGTTTCTACATTTCATTACACCACCTGTAAAGAGTTTGCAAGCATGACATATCATAGTCCAGTATCAGTGGCTTCAGGAGAAAAATATCTATGAATCATAACCGTCGTATTACACTTCGAAAACAGTAACATAAATATAGTCAAATATACAAACGAGCGAATCATTCCTGCAAGCGGTCTTGTGGTCGTAGGAGCAATTGCTTTAGCAAAAAGCAATTTACACAAAAACTTAATCACATGGATGCGACTAAGAACCGTTCCCAGCACCAGATTAAAAATGGAGATATTATCCTTATGATATCGATATGTCTGCATCGACAAACTATATTGAGGCGTAGCATCGAAAATGGATGATGACAAGGAGTTTTATAAGACTGCCCTTGGAATTACGAGGAGCATTCCATCCGAGGAGACTCTCCGCCAGCGTATGGACGACATTGGAGACAGCCTTAGAGAACAGATTCTTAATGAAAATGTTGAAATGCTGCTTGCAAACAATATAGAACCTGGTGCGCTTCCTGACGGCATGGTACCCGTGGATATTGATGTTACGCCTATGGACAATCCAAGACTTCAAACAGGGTGTTTCAAGAACCTATAAGGGTTTTGACGGCTGTGCACCAATGATGGCATACATTGCATACTGAAGGCTGCAGTGAATTTTGAACTCCGTGAAGGAAAGCAGTACTGCCAGAAGGGTACAGTGGAATTCCTTCTCGAGACAATAAACCTGTCTAAGAAGCTTACTGATAAACCTCTTTTGGTAAGGCTTGATTCAGGCAATGATTCTATTGATATGTAGCTGTTCTAAGAGAGAACGGATGCTATTTTATTATCAAAAGGAATCTGGCAGGATCAGAGGAAGAATGGTTTCAAACATGCATGTGACAGCATAGGATATAACCCCTAGAGAAGGGAAAACTGTTTCACTGGAAGTGACTGAAAGAGGTGGAAAACGGTTTGAGAAAAACTACCTCGTGCAGTTGAAATAACCGAGAGGACATTGATGTGAAAGACTCATTTCTTCCTGCTGACATGAGGGTTTGAAACCTGGTGGACAAATCTTGCAAAGGACCATGAAATCATTAAACTTATCACGGACATGGGAGTGCAACAGTATCACAGCGAGGTAAAAGAGTGATGGACATGTGACTTCGTCGAAGTTTGAAACCAATGCACTTGTGCTGGAGCTATAGTTATAGCCCTACAAATCATACCTGTAGACCTAGCAGGGCACTGTAGGAAATGTGCGCCAAGACAGAAGAGGGCTGTTAAGCCAGACGCTTGCGTACTGTAATAAGTGACCTTATAATGATGGCAAGTCCTATAACCAGCCAAGTGCCAGGCAACTCATTATGGGGTTAGGGAAAAGAAATGTGTAATATGTCGCTGATTTTGCTGGATATCATAGCTATAAAATGCATAATCTATAATAACATAAGTCTTAAACAGGCTTTGTTTTGCTGTACACTTTTTGTGGATGACTACATGGGTGATAACATATCTGAAATTTAATTTTTAGCTATATTATATTTTCAATGTATAAAACCGGCATTTTATGTGCTGATTTAAATAAAAATTAACTTCACGAGTTCAGGTAGTTAATAAAATTGTAGATGTTTGGTTGTTCGAGTATGATGAGAGGTTGAGTTTGAGCAATGCCACAACAGATGAAGTGCGCAAGTTGCGTGGATGAACAGAAGTCAAATAAAAAGAATTTATTTGATGCAAAATATGTTTGTGGATATGTTGGAACACTTCTTTACGGAAGTTGATAGACAGTAGTACTGATTATGTAGATGACAAGAAGATTATATCTTTATTGAATGGGCAAAGGAGAATAGAGAATGTTTTAAAAAGACTCAAAATTGGACATAGAAAAATTTTCATCAGAGAAAAATATTGTTTAGAATTTATTAGTTCCAAAAATAGTTTTAAAATCAAGATAATTATGATATTAACAATAATATTGAGGAGAATAGTACAAAAATAATTGTGATGAGATAGATGTTGCTTCGGATACAACGTTAATTATAGGAAAAATAATGCAGGTAAAACAACAATAATTACGGCACTGGATAATTTAATAAATCATAATAATGCTTTTAGCAAATGATTTTAATTATAGATATTTACAGGAGTATTTAGCTAGTTATGATATTTGTAATTCTCCAATTGGGGCGCATATATAGAATTTGTACTTACAATTGGTTTAGAGGAAGATAGTAATGATAGAATTTCGAATTTAATACCATTTATGTTGGTTGAGGATATCGAAGACTCTGAGTTAGATATATGTATAAGATATGAAGTAGAGGATTTTGTATATTTTCAGTCAGAGATGAGAAAGAATTGTATACGGAAGGAAAAGATGAAAAATGCTTTTTCAAAATTCATAAATTTATTACATAATACAGATTATGTGTGAAGTATTATGATAAGTAATGAATAAAATAGATGTAGACTTTAAATTGTCCAATTTAATGGAATTACAATGCGTCAAAGCCAATCATTTAAAGAATGATCATTGCCTTACAGATGCATTTAATAAGATTATCAACTATAGTATGATCATATTTTTTTCAAAAGAAAAAGAGTGACAAAAAGAATTAGAGAAAAATCAACAACGAATTGACTAAAATATTACAAAAATCACACCGATGTTATAAGAAGTGTTTTGAAAGAATTGATTTCTATGGAGCGATGGGTGTGGATTTAAGTGCAGATATTACATTCGATAAGTTAATGCAGGATCTTATAAAATATGAATATGTTGAAGATGATGCCAATATTCCAGAAACCAATTTGGATTAGGGTATACAAATTTGGTTATGATTATAGCAGCTATTATGGATTATATGGAAAGATATCCAGAGTCTTCCTTTAATAGCAAAATTAATCTGATATCTATGGAAGAACTGGAGACATTTATATCCACAAATGCAAGAGTTGTTTATAGAGAATATAAATGAGGCAATTCATAGTGTTGCTTTTTAGTAAAAACAAAGACGTAAATAGCCAAATTATTATTACAACGCATTCATCACATATTTTTGAATAGTAAAATTCACAGCAATAATACATTCAATAACATTTGTTATTTGCATGAAGATAGGCGAATTCAGCTGTTACAAATCTAAATAATAAAAAAGGTTATGCCAATGAGCATAAGGTGAAGAATCGAGAAGCGTTCAAATTTATGAAAACATATAAAATACAAAGTTTCTGAGTTGTTTTTCTCCGATGCAGCAATATTTGCAGAAGGCTTTGCGGAAGATATGCTAATTCCATATTATATAGAAAAATAGAAGGGTTAAGAAAATATTACATTTCAATTTTTAATATAAATGAGCTCATGGATTTTTGTACAAAAAGGCTTTATTGAAGCATTAGGAATACCAGTCTTAATAATAACAGACTTAGATATTAAACGTAATGAAGAAGTGATGAGGCAGAAAAAGCAAGAGGAAAAGAACAGTATGAACAGATTAGTTGTTTGGATGACAAAAACAACTAATGCAACTATTATGATATATATGGGAAGGCTGACATCTGCTATTTCAGTGTTATAGAAAAGGGAAATTTATATTTGGCATATCAGGAGAAGTAAACGGTATTATGCCACAAGTTTCGAAGAGGCATTTATTTTAACTAATTATGATAATGTTATTACTAATGAATTGCTCAAGGAACTGAAACCTAATATATATATAGGGCATTGTCGGAGAGAAATCTGAATATGAAAAAGAATAAGAGAAAATTCATAAGTGGGCAAATGAAGCTGGAAAAATGTAAAGGTGAATTTACAGTAAATTGCTTTTATAAAGTTGTTAATGAGAGTTGGAGGAAAAATTCCAAGATTGCCTAAATATATATCTGATGGGCTTGATTGGATAGAAAAGAAATTAGGAGGACTGATGGGATTATCTCAAATTAATGATATAGACTTAAAAGAATGAAAGAGATCTTTGAATAAATTGTTTTGAATGCAGTGATTCGTTTATCAGTGTTGTATTTAATTCTGGAGCTGGTTCAGGAAAAACTTTATGCTTTTAATTCAATGCTTAAAAATACATTATTAGTATTCATCATAGATGATTTAAAGAATCACAATCAAAAGATAGGTTGTATAACATATACTAATGTGCAGCAGAACATATTAAGCATCAGTTGGAGGGTTCCGATGTTGAAATATCAACTATTCATGAAAGAATTTGGAGTATTATTTGCAGTCAAAAATCGGCTTTTGTTAAGTTTGCATATCGAAAAACTAAAAGAGTGAAGTAGATCTGCTTAGCAATCAATTACTAAGTAATTCAGAATATGAAAAATATAGAGCATTGGATGCATCGGCTCAAGAAACGTCAGTTAATACAGGAGAATAAAAAGAAGTATAATACAGCATATAATTTAAGAGCAGCAGAATTGACAGCTATACCAGAAGAGTGGGTTGCAATATGCAGAACTTATATCAAATGTTTCTAATTTAAAGGTTGGTAGATAAACTTTTCAAGAGAAAAAGATATTTAGATTGTCTTTCAAAATAGAAAGTGGAGAAAAGAATATAAAGTGGTACATTATGACGCAAAGTAGAAATCGAGATCGATTTAGATAAAATGCAGTATTAGATATACACTTTTGGAATATGCGCTGAATTAATTGAGATATCCAAGGATGAGGCAATTAATCATTGATAAATATCCGTATTCTTGCATGCTATGAGTATCAGGACACGGCTGACATTGTTGTAAGAGATAATGAGCCTATTGAACAGCCCTTGCAAAACGAGATAGCTGTGCTTTATTTGCTTATTTTGGGGACCAGTCTACACCTGATGCTGGGGTTGTGAAAACCTTAGCTCAGCTGCATCCAGAGTTGGATTTTTGTGCTTAGAATATAAATCGTGGGTCATATACGAAGTGATTGATGTGCAAACAGAGTTCGAAATGACGAGTTGTACAAAAATCAATTTATTCTGATTGTGATGGAGGGATGTTAAAACTTTATCTGGTTCGGGAAAATATGGGTGAATTTATTGAAAAATGCGCGAGAAATGGAGGTACAAATTGAAAATCCAGTTTGCCATTGTATGTTTTGCGACAAATCAAATGGTGGCTGAATATAATTGGTTTCAAATGTATATGAAGCGTTCAAAGAGCGGAAATATATCGAAGATTTGGATGACTAAGCAACTTAACTCGGAGTTGTTAAGTTATTATGACGCAATTCACCCAGGAGGTGCAGGTGACTTATATAGATTCAGTAAAAATATATACAGAAGCGCGTGAGAAAAAGCAACCATAGAGATATTTTACCATCAGATAAATATAGAAATATGAGTTTTCTTGATTTGAAGTTGCTTATAGCGGGTTTGCAGGGCAAATAGATGGAAATACATTAGATGAACTATTGCAACATTTAATTGAATATAGCATGTCAAATATCAAGTGGTAAGCTTGTTATAAGGAAAATATTTGATGTTGATGAGAGATTTCTTATCCTATAACAAAGTATTTGAAGCAATTTTTGTAACTGCTGTATATAATCTTGGGGATGAAACTCTTGAGGAGCAAAGAAATTACATGCGACCTTTTAGATGTAAAGTCGAGGAACTGTTGAATTGGTTTCATATATATACATAGAGATGAGAAGAATTTGTTATCATACGCTACTCATAGCAACTAAAGGGATTGGAATATGAAAATGTTGTACGGTGTTACTAGGAAAAGATTTTTGGACGCGACAAAGATTTGTTTCAACGATACTTTTATGAGATTATGCGGGGAATCGAAAGAACCAGATACGATAAAGATGAAAAGGCGAGATATATTATATGGAGGTGACATTAGAGCTATTATTTAGCGAGTATTGTATATTGATTGATTTCATTGAAATAAAAGATGGAATATGAAAAAGTTTTTGAAAAAGCACATGCATTTACAAACGAGACATCAATAGATGAGTTTTTAATAATGAGAAACGCAAAAGTGGAGGCGATAGAATGATTGGTGATTTTATGAAAGAATTGCTTTCAAAAGATGAAAGAAATAACAGTATGAGTGCAAACCCTGCCAGTGCATTCAGGAAGATGTGCATGAAACAGCATGCTCTTTTTCTAACAGATATGGTGGAGTATATTAATCATCGGGTGTCTAGCAGAGGATGATGGTACCCCACAGGTATAAATCCGAGTATGGTGGGCGATATGAAAAAGAATTGTAACTTGTGACAGCTAAATAACCCGATAAGATGTCACCTCCGCAACGACATCTTTCAACAGATGGGATATTGTATATGAAGGGATGGCCTTTTATATGCGTATGTTCCACAGCATCTACTGTAGAAAAAGTGTGCAAACAGGATCTATGACAGAAATGGGAGATGGGGACGACTGGGGATATTACAGAACTCTCCGATCTCAACTACAGAATATTTATAACGAGAAAGAGTAGCCATAAGACGAGTGAGCACAAGATATTCCCATATGTTACGACGGAAGACGATCTGCACATGGTTTGATGGATGAAAGTAAGAAATCTAGCAAAGAGCAAAAATTCTGGATCATCCTTGGTTTGAGAAATCGGATGAGGAAATATTGAGAGAGTGCTGCGCTTATGGGAGAGATTTTCATCAGGTATTCAAGGATATCAATCTTGCAGGTGTATTTCGTATTTGGCAGAGATGATGTGATAAGGTCTTGTTGTCCTGGATATAGCCACACGTGACGTATATATAGGTTGAGAATCTAGATAGATATGATGATAGATTGCGGTAACCAACCAATTTAATAGAGAGCCTTATAGAGTCTTTTAATGGAATTTGCTTTTGCCAGCATACATCAGATAAATTTTTGGTAAATCAAACAATATTAATAGCACGAGTATTAGAGGTATTATTTCAAGAGGTTATTGGTAATATACTTGGTATAGGATTATTCAAGTGCATATCCATGCAGAAGGTTATTATCGAAAAGATTGGCTGAGAACAGAAAAATTGGCGTATCCTTAGACAGTACGAAATATTATGAGTGATGAGTTTACCTCATATCCAAAAGAATCCTGTAATGCATAAATGCTAATATTGCAGAACAGATACTATTGGTTCAGAGTAAGAAATCTCACAAGTACACCGATGTGATGCAGATGGTGGTAAAGTCAGAGCTAATTGAGAGATGATGGATTGAGGTAATATACCATTAGACAAGACATAGCTTAAAGGTGAAGCTAACAGAACAGAAAACATCTGAAAGAGAGAACAGAAAATTTATAATATGAGTTTAAGAGAATCTGCATTTGTATCAGTTAGAACAGGTGATGGCAGAATTTAATACATCAGGAGATCAACAGCGTTTAGAGCTTATGCGGCACCAAGAAGCAACAGGTGCCGTTTACGATAAAAGACTTCAATATGGACACTGCGACGAGACTGAGTTCAAGTTACTCAGCAAGTTTCATGAATGTTTTGACACTTGATGAGACTGAAGAAAAATCTAAAATCATAGGAATCAGGACTTATAGTGCGTTGAAAATTAGTCTCAAGTCGTCTCAACTTAGTCTCTGTAGTGAGATTATGAGACTGACTTGAGACTAGACTAATCAGTTTATATGATTGGTCGATTGGAGCAGATATTGAAATAGAATCAATTTCTATCTATAGCATGTAATACTTTTGAAAGTCTGAAGGTTAGCGGCAAGGAGATTATTGGCAGTATTTATCAAGCTTTTTAAATTACTGTGATATATATGGAGATTGTAATTCAAGGATTTGGGTTGACAACCTCAGTGTGACAGCAGGATCTCAGTGCACTCATGCGTGTTATATTATAATTTCGTAGCACAAAGGCACATAGAAAAGAGGCAGTTAATCGATTTTTGTCGCAAGCGATTTGTTCTATAAAACTATATAAAAAGATGGGTCAGGATGGATACGTGGCACTGAAGAGTGGATGTAGGAACAATGATGGATTGAAGATATTGAAAATGTCAGCGCAATTAAAAGCAAGAAATATATTGTCCGATAGATGATACAGATTGAAATTGAGATAATAAAGAATTTTGCACACTAGAGTGATTTTAATAAATTCGTCAGATATTATGCAACCTTCTCTAGTCTGGAGTTTTCACTCAAACTTATTACCCGATGTCGAGAAGGTAACTCGACTTTTTACGAAAATGCCTACATGCGTGGTTTATTAAAAGTTTTATATTTCATTTACAATTCTCACACACAGGTGCAGTGTAATAAAGATACAATAGTCCAGTAAATCAAGTAGCTTCAGGAGAAAACATCATGAATCGCAACCGTCACATGTACACTATGAAAACAGTGCTGCATAGTGTCAAATATACAAACCAGCGAATCATTCATAAAGCGACCTTGCAGTCGTGCAGGAGGCATTGCTGAGCAAAAGCAATTTCTTGACCACTCCATCCATGGATACTTGACTAAGAACGTTCCAGCACCAGATCGAAAATGGAGATGCGTCCTTACTATTACATCGTGCATCGTCTCTGCATCAAAGCAAACCACTATTATGACGCAGTATCGAAATGGATGATGACAAGGAGTTTGCTAAGACCGCCGAATTACGAGGAGCATTCCATCTGAGGGGACTCTCCGCCAGGGTATGGACGACGTGGAGACAGCCTTTGAGGAACGAGACCTCTAATGAAATGTTGAATGCTGCTTGCAAACAATACTAGAACCTGGTGCGCTTCCCTTGACGGCATGGTACAAAACGTGATAGTGATGTGCCTATGGACACAAAGACTTCAAAGCAGAGTGTTTCAAGAACCTCACAAGGGTTTTGAAGGCTATGCACAGTGAATTTGCAGACTCCGTGAAGGAGAAAGCAGTACTGCCAGAAAGGGTACAGTGGAGTTCTTCTGAGTTACAATGACCTGTGTAAGAAGCTACTGAGTAAAGCCTCTTTTGGTAGTGCTTGATTCAGGCAATGATTCTATTGATAATGTAGCTGTTCTAATAGAGAACGGATGCTATTTATATCAAAAGGAATCTGCGAAGGAAAGCAGGGAAGAATGGTTCAAACACGCACGACATAAGGATACATATATAACAATTTCTAGAGAAGGAAAACTGTTTACATGGCTGGAAGAGACCTGGAAAGAGGTGAAAGATTGCTTGAGAAAAACGTACCTACCAGTGCAGGTGCCACAACCGAGAGAGGACAGATTGATAAAAAGGTCAATTTCTTCTTCCTGCCGATACAGAGGTTGGAAACCTGGTAGACAAATCTTGGTAAGCGACCATGAAATCATTAAACTCTGTCACGGACATCGCTGAGTGTGAACGGTATCACAGCGGGTAAAGAGTGACATGGACGTGGAAGGCTAATCGCCGAAGTTTTAAGAAACCAATGCACTTGTGCTGGTTTTAAATAAAAATTAACTTCACGGATTCAAGGTTTAGGTGAATTGTGTAGAAAGCCTTCCGTCTTTTATGGTGGGAGGCTTTTTGTGGAAAATAGAGAATAGTAGATTAGAAGTTGTGGAGTATGAATGAATATAGAATTAGAAAAATGACAGTCAGTGATTTGGAACCGCTTTTACAAACTTTGTCGAATTCGAAAGTAATGCAATATCTCAAGCACCCTAAACAAAAGAGCAGACCGAGCAATCCTCTTTCGATCCGGTCTTTCTGAGACACCATTGATATACGCAGTTGAAAAAGATAACGACTTCATCGGATATGTGATTTATCATGATTACGATTCAAGAGTGTCGAGATTGGATGGGTTTTTAGAACCTTCCTTTTTGGGGGCTAGGGATTGCATCATGCTTGACATCAGGTATGATAGCAAAAGCTAGAAACTCAGGCAAACAGGTAGTGATTGAATGTGTACCTGAACAAAAAGTAGTATTCGGATAGCTGAAAAATATGGATTTCAAAAAGTGTGGTATTATCGATGGACTGATGATATATCGTTTGTAGAGGTAAATCCCTGTCTGTCGGGATAGGTAAATTAGAAGCTATGTGTGTAATGAAGTATTTGGAGGTATATGAAATAATATGATTAATGAAATTAAGGGTAATAATATTATATTGCGTGAGCAAAAAATCGAAGATGTGAAATTCTTTACCTACTGGTACAATCAGCACTAGTCATGTTTCAATGTGGCTTACAAAACTTACTGATGAAGAAGCTGAGAAAGAGAGGATTACAATTGGTCATAAACAGAAAGACTCAGTATGGTACACGATTACAGATTTAGAGGGAATATAATAGGTGAAACTGGGATTGTTACGAATGTGGCCTGACTGAACTGTACGGATCTTTCGATTATCATTCCTGACCCTAAAATACAACAGAGAGGATATGGAACAGAAGCTATTAGACTTATGCTGAGCCTTGCTTTTGATCACTATGAAATGAACCGAGTGGCAGTTGGTGTGTTAGGGCTGAATACCAATGCATTGAATTTCTATAGAAAAATCGGATTTAAGCAAGAAGGTATTCAAGAGCAAGGATACTACTATAACAACGAGTACAGTGACTTTATCATGATGAGGATTCTTCGCCAAGAGTGGCAATAAAATATTAATCCCGATTTGTCGGGCTAATTCAGTAAATTATATAGTGAAAGCACATGACTTTAAGACCAAAAATCTTTCAGCTATGTGCTTTTTATGTGCCTATTTTAATTTCCGGTGGGACTTTGACTGACATAGAGTTATTAAAGCGTTTGAGATTAATTTCTTCAAAAGGGAACATAATCTTTTTCAGGCTATCAGGGTAGTCTTGCTTCAAAATCAGCAGTAAAAGCAGTCAATTGCTCATCGCTGAGCTTCAAGATTACCTGAAGGCTTGCCATCAAGATATCCATCAGAATGCCAAGTGATTTGCTGAAAGTAATGTCTGCTATTTCATTGACGAGGAAGAAGAACAACTCACCAAGGGTTCTCTGATTTTCATTTTGACGTTGCTCCATTGCAATTAACATATATCTAGGTAGGTACAATAGCTACGTGGGCTGTTAGTGCATCATAGGATAAGCTTTGTTCCTTTACACAAACAATCTTTGCAGGAATTGATTCTCCTTTCCTACCATAACACAGACAGAAAGCAGATGCTTTGATTTGTCACGGCGCTTTTTGCTTCGGGAATAGCTCTCTTTGATATTTGTATCTTTTGCCGAAATGTCGTTGCGGTATGCCGTTTTATACTCTATAATAGTAGATATTTTAGACGGCAGTGCATATTTATTTGATAAAAAAGCTCCAGAAAGAGATAGCGCCAGTGAGAGGCTTGCCCATATTGAAGAACTTATTGCTTCGGTAGAGAAGGATGGGGTAGAAGGGATTCAGACAGAAGTGGATAAGAACAGTCTGGATGATGGTTAAGTTATGTTTATCAGACTTGAGGTAACATTTTGTGACTTCAAGTAAAAACATGGAGGTATTTATGGCGGAAGATAAAAATCTTGTCATAGAAGATAATAAAGAAATACAGAGTATGATTTATACATTTAGAGGTAGGCAGGTAATGCTTGACAGTGACCTTGCTAGGCTGTATCAGGTAGAAACTAAAATATTTGAAATAGGCAGAGAAATAGGAATGCTGGAAAGATTTCAGAAGATTTCTGTTTTCAGTTGTCAAAAGAAGAATATGAGATTTTGAGGTGCCAAAATGTCACCTCAAAAAAGAAAATGGTTCAGGTGGTAGAAGATATCTTCCTTATGTTTTTACAGAACAGGGAATTGCAATGCTTTCGTCAGTTCTTAAAAGTGAAATAGCAGCTAAAACAAGTATAAATATAATGAGAGCTTTTGTAGAAATGCGTAAGTTTCTTATATCAAATAATGAAATGTTTGCTCGTCTTGATAGAGTTGAGTTAAAGCAATTGGAAACAGATAAGAAGTTGGAAGAAGTCTTTGATTACATAGCCACAACAAAAGAAGTGAAACAGAAAATCTTTTTAATGGTCAGATATATGACGCTTTCAGCCTTATGGTGGAAATTGTAGAAAAGGCAGGGACAGAGCTTATACTGATAGACAATTATGTGGATATAAATACTCTTAACATACTGAGCAAGAAGAAAAGATGGAGTAAATGTGTTAATTGTCACATCTGGGAATGGAAACCTTACTGATAAAGACATTGCTAAGTTTAACTCACAGTATCCGAAGCTCACGGTTAAAATAAGTAAAGACTTCCATGACAGGTTTCTGATTATAGACAGGAAAAGAGGTTTATCATATAGGAGCATCTATCAAGGATGCTGGCAAAAGCTTTGGAATTACAGAAGCTGGGAAGTGGAAGAACTGACGAAAAAGCCTGTTATCTAAAGTGTTGTAGGGATATAAATAAGGCATGAGGTTATTTCTGGGATAAAAGAGTAAAACAGTGTGTACCAGACAGTACCAGAATGAAAAAGGGGCTTTAATATTGCTTGAAAAATGATGGAATGTATGGAAAATGACCAATGTTCAGAAGAGATGGAATAGATAAAATTAAATGTATTTAAGTTAGCAACCCTCCATCATTTTGGTGGGAGGATTTTGTGGATATAGAGTCATAAATTCTAATTTGTCGGGTATATGAATCAGCTAAGTTGACATAAAAACTGATAAATGTCCAGACTCGCTGCATCCACTTCGCCTAATGCGCTTGCTTAGAATTTATCATTCATGTGACACCTTAAATTTATGCAAACCAACCCGAATGCCAAATTAAAGAGCAGCCACCCCACCTGACCTCTGGCTAATGTGTTTTGTTTGTGGCCATTCGTAATCAAACAACTGGGCTGATAATGCTGGGTGGTTTCACTGATCATCTAATTTGTGCTCGATTAGCAATCGTGGATGACATTATTGGCTCACAGTCAGCCGGAACTAATAATGCCTAAGCAGAGCGCATCGGGTTTTTCGTCAACAATAGCCATAAAAACGGCATCTTACAGAAAAACCGGAGCGAGGTCTGGACGATTATTAGTGAAGGCGTGACTAAGTCAACAAACAACACATCTGCCCTACAACCCAAGTTGTCGAGCTTAGCAAGTTGCAGAATCTTTTATGTTATACAACCCATAAATTTTGTACGAATACTGTGGGGCGGGAAAAAGAACTCTTCCTCTATAATAAAATAAACCGAAGAAAGGAGGAAAAATCAAAAATGAATATTATCAAGTCGTTTAACAATACGATTGATTATCTTGAAACAGTTCTTGATGATGAGATTAATGAAAAGAGTAACTAAGTTATCTGGATACTCTTATTCTATGTTCAGTCGCTTGTTTTCTATTCTAACTGAAACAACGCTCTCAGAATATTTAAGAAGCAGACGATTAACGGAAGCGGCGATTATGTTAAGAGATACAGATGACAAGATTATTGATATTGCATTTAGATTTGGATATGAGTCATCAGATTCATTTGGAACAGCTTTTAAGAACTTTCATGGATTCACTCCTTCAGAGGTAGAAATGGTAAACACGTTCAAATTAGTTTCACGAGTGCAGTTAGCACTAAGTGTAGAGGAGGAGAGGAAACATAGAACATTACAATTCAAAAAGAAACAAGCATTTACGGTTGCAGGGTAAATGAACAAAGCATCACTTCATCATTATGTCCAGAGTGTATGGCGAAAAACTCTTTTCAAAGGTTAACCATGAAGAAATGTCAAGATTGGGAACGGGTGAATCTGTCGGGTTTGTCACGATATATTAAACCTTGATAATCTATGATGTATTAGGAGTCCAATACTATAAAATTATATGGCTGGTTATATCGTTAATGTATAGATAAAAGCAAAAAAGTATGGACTTAGATGTTTTGGAAGTGGAAGAAGCAGGAGAAATATGCCATTGTGGAATTAACAGGAAGCGTTCCCGGAGTGTATTCATAATGGCTGGAAGTATGTGATGAAGTGTTCTTCCGAACATGGTTATGTCCATTCAGGAAAACCTGACATTGAATATTATTTTGAAGGTGATATGGACAGCAAAGACTATAAAAATGGAACTTTGGATCCCAATAACTAAAGCTTAACAAGTCCCAATTTGTCGAGTTATATAAACTAACCTAAGTGACGCTCCGAATGATAACATTTCAGACTCGCTCCGGCATCCGCTTCGCTCCGCCTAATGCGCTCGCTTAGAATTTATCATTCGAAGCTGACACTTAAGTTTATATAAATAACAACCCGAATACCGAATTAAAGACAGCCACCCACACCTGCCCCCTTCCCATTGTGGCTGATGTGTTTGTTTTTGCTGACTTATCAATTAAACAGCCGGAACTAATAATGCCGCATAGTTCGCTGTTTCCACTCTGACTTCGTGCTTCGCACCTCGTAGGTTGCGGACAGCTGATATATAGGCAGGACTAACGCACCTTGCTTCCTGCTTCGCACCTGCACAAAGTACGAGTCACTGCCAAAAAGCGAGCGCGATTGGGTTTTTCGTCAACGGAACTATTCTTAAGCAGCATCTTACAGAAAAACCGGAGCGAGGTCTGGACATTTATTAGTGAAGGCGTCACTTAGTCAACAAACAAACCCATCAGCCCTACAACTTAGAGTTGTGGAGTAAGCATGAATATAAGATTTAGAAAAATCTTTGATATCTCAAAAATGCGATATCAAAAAGGTAGAGGAGGAAGGGAAGTTTACCATATAGGAGCATCTATAAATGATGCTGGAAAGAAGAGTAAGATAAACTGATATAATACAGTATATATGCTATTCTTCTAGTAGATATAACTCATAGAGTGTGAGTATAAAAGAAAACTCAACAGTAGATTTTGTCATAGAGCGTGACTAAGTAAAATAAAAGAAAAGCTCACCGAGAAGAAAACTCCTGTTTACAGGGGTTATTTTTTTAGACATATCACTCTGAAAAAATTCCACACATAGTACCAAAAAGGAGGAATATGGTTATAATAAAGGATGATTGGTTTAGTAAAAAGCTAGAAAGAGTACATTTCCGAATAGTTACATATACTTAAGGGGGAACAATGGACGAATTTAATAAGTACAAATTACTAAGCGAAGGAAAAGCATTTAGTGATAGGGGCTAAAAATTGCCTTATTATTACTTGATAGTAGCACAGCTTATGAAGAGCTAAAAGACGAAGGGCACAAACCTCAGTTGACGGGAGCTATGGCTGTATAGGTGGTGATCCGGCTTCAATACTTGAAATGCTTACAATAGAATTGATATGCCGTAACCCCCGCGATACCTGGTATTTGCCTGATGACGTAAAAATTTGGGACAGACGCTTTTGGAAGTCTGTTTGAAACGAAGTTTTTCTGTTATGATGACGATGTGAAACCTGGAGTAAGATACTGAATAAATACTTTATAAAGCTGAAGTGGATGCCTAAAAGGGAAGATTATACTTCGACAAAAAGTTTTAATAATGTCTGGGGATATTTCGCAGAGCTCTTAGCTGTTGTAAAAGAAAATAATCATCCTGAATTTAATCGCTATTATGAGATAGCAGCAGAAAATGGTATGAGTGAAGCGGTATTTAAAAGAAAGCTTAAAGAGCTGTCTGAGATAAAACAGTCATTTATAAAAGGCTAAATATCATCATTTTTCAAAATATGAGGGAACAGTAGAAGTTTTTACATCATTTCTTTTATTATCGGTAAGCAATTCTAAAGAAAATGCACTTTAGAATTGCAATACTTTCGTCAGTTCTTAAAAGTGAAGTAGCAGATAAAGCAAGTATAAATATTGAGTACAAAAAGGAAGTAAAAAGAGTGAAAATATTTATTATAGAAGATGAGATGACAATCAGGAGGAACTAACAGAGCTTCTTCAAAAATATGGATATGAGTAGCAGCAGTGACGATTTTCGTCATATCTCAGAAGCGAGTGCTTTCCTCAGGGGCAGACTTAATCCTCCTTGACATCAATCTACCCTATCAGGACGGCTTCCAGGTATGCAGAGAAATAAGGCAGAAATCAACGATTCCCATTATTGTTCTCACTAGCAGAAACAACGACTTTGACGAACTGATGAGTCTAAACACTGGAGCTGACGATTATATATCAAAGCCATATAATGCACAGGTTCTTCTGGCACGAATACAAAAACTTCTGGAGAGAACATATGATGTGCAGGACAATGCTGCAATTACCTACAAGGGACTGACCTTAAACATACTTAAAGCTGAAATAAGCTACAAAGGGCAGAGTAAAGCACTTACCAAAAATGAAATGGGAATTTTACGGATGCTTATGCTGAATAAGGGGAATATCATTCCACGTGATGCCATCATTGATGAGCTATGGCAGAGTGAGGAATTTATTGACGAAAATACCCTGAATGTAAATATTGTGCGCTTGAGAAAAACACTTGCTGAGATAGGACTGCCTGATTATCTGAAAACAAAGCGTGGGCTGGGGTATTGCATATGAGAATGTCAGAATATCTAAAGGACCGCATTTTCTCTTTAGTGTGTATGTTTGTATCTATGGTGCGTTTTGCTCTTTGCCCTCCTCTGGTTAATTGAGACTCAGGCAGTCTTTGTTATATTTGCAGAAGTGATTTTTGCTATAGCATACGCTGCATCACTTGCCTATGATTTTATCCGCAAGCGTGGATACTATAAACTGCTTTTTGAAATCGCTAGAGCAGATGGAAGAAAAGACGCTTCTAGGAGAACTCCTCTCACATCCCGGATTTTTTTAGAGGGACAGATTCTGATAGAGGTGTTGCGCCGATGCAATAAATATCAAAATGATAGGATAGCCGAAGCTAGGCAGGATACCAGAGAATATAGAGAGTACATTGAGTCTTGGGTACATGAGATTAAGACACCGATTACTTCTGCGCGTCTTATGATTGAAAATGAAAAGAATCCTACGACACTGCGCATCAATGATGAAATAGGTAAGATTGAAAACTATGTGGAACAGGCTTTGTATTACGCTCGCAGTACGGATGTGGAGAAAGACTTTAGGTAGAGAAAAACTTCCTTACAGGCAATAACCGCCTCAGCGCTGAAGTCATACTCCAAACCACTGATACAGGCGGGTGGAAAGCTGTTATGGAAGGGCTTGATATTTCTGTTACTACGGATATCAAGAGTTGTACTTTTATCATCGGGCAGCTGATTTCCAATGCAATTAAGTATCGAAAAGATGGACTGCAAATCACCTTTACCGGTATAACTGAGAGAAATAGGGTGCTGCTTTTGGTCTCGGACAATGGAATTGGGATATCGGAAGCTGATCTACCTAGGATATTTGATAAGGGCTTTACAGGTGAAAATGGACGCCGCTATTCCAAGTCCACCGGCATTGGCTTATATCTTTGTAAAAATGTGTGAAAAATGAATATCGGGCTTTCTGCTTCCAGTACATCTGGGAGAGGGACCACCATAACGATGGATTTTCCTACTGAAAGCTACTTGAAAGAGGCGGGTTTATAGATTACTGCCTCTTTAATTATTATACCTTTAGATTACCTGATGTGGGTGTCAAAAGTTTTTGACACTTGTATCATTACATTTTTGTAAGGTAAATGTAATCTAACTTAATGGCATAGTCAGATGTATTAAAGTAGAATAAAGGTACAAAAACAAAGGGTCTTTGAGAAAGGAGTAAAAAATGGAAAATACAATATTACAGGTAGATGATATCCAAAAATATTTTTATGGAAATAAGGGAAATCTGACTAAGGCTATTGATCATATTTCTTTGTCCGTGAAAAAGGGAGAATTCCTTGGGATTATGGGAGCTTCAGGCTCAGGCAAAACTACATTGCTAAACTGTATCTCTACGATAGATACAGTTACCAGCGGACATATTTACATAGAGGGGAAGGATATTACAGAACTTCAAGGTGCTATGCTTTCGGATTTTCGAGGGAAAAAGCTGGGATTTATATTTCAGGATTTTAATCTTTTGGATACGCTGACTGCTTATGAAAACATTTCACTTGCGCTGTCTATAGCGGGTATGAAGCCAGGGGACATTAACGAGAGAGTATTACAGGTTGCAAAGGCACTGAATATTCAAGAAGTGTTAGAAAAGTATCCTTATCAGATGTCTGGAGGCCAACAGCAGCGTGTAGCCGCGGCGAGGGCAATAGTGACAAACCCCGCTATAGTACTGGCAGATGAGCCGACAGGGGCACTGGATACGAACTCTTCAAGGGATGTTGTTGACTATGTTAACAGAGCTTAACGAACAACTGGATGCGACCATTCTAATGGTAACTCATGACGCCTTTTTCAGCGAGCTATTGTAAGCGCATACTTTTTATCAAGGACGGTAAGGTTTTTAATGAACTGCATCGTGGCGAGGATACCCGCAAAGAGTTTTTTGCAAAGATATTGGAAGTGGTGTCGGTACTGGGAGGTGAAAAATGATTTCACTAAAGCTGATTTTTCGAAATGTTCACAAGAATGTAAGGGAATATTTTATTTATTTTTAACGCTGATGTTCTCGGTAAGTCTCTTTTACGCGTTTAACTCGATATCTGCTCAGCCGGCACTTTTCTAATCTTGGTACCACCAGAAAGGTATTATATGAACAGCTGGTTATACTGATATCGGCACTTTCGATTGTGATTGCTGTGGTGCTGGCGTTTTTAATTATTTATGCAAACCAATTCCTATTAAAACGGCGTAAAAAGGAATTAGGTATTTACATGTTGCTCGGGATGAAGAAGGGGCAGATTTCAAGACTGTTTGCGGGCGAAACTCTATGCATTGGAAGTATTGCACTGGCAGTGGGATTGGTTTTGGGCTTTGCCATCTCACAGGGAGTTTCGCTGGCAGCACTAAGGCTCTTTGCGGTAGAATTGGACAAATTTCAGGTTGTATTTTCTGCAAAGGCATTTTTTATGACTGCCTTATGCTTTGCAATTATCTTCCTGATTGTACTGCTCTTTAATGTTTGGTCGGTTACAAATGTGGAGTTGATTGACCTGATAAGGGCAGACAGAAAAAATGAAATGATGAAGTCAGGAAAGCCGGTACTTGCAGCCTGTTTGTTTATACTTTCCATAATAGGTATTGGAGCTTCTGCCATTTTGTTTAATAAGAATGGAATATTGCCGACGAAGGGGAATTTCTCTTTTCAAATTGCGGTCACAAGCTTAACTGTGGGAACCTTCCTTTTGTTTTTCACCTTATCCACAGTTTTGATAAGGTTCTCAAAAGCTAATAGGGCTTTTTATCTGAAGGGCTTAAATACATTTCTTGTACAGCAGATTGCAAGCAAAATCCGCACGAATTATCTGATTGTGACGATTGTCTGCGGACTTCTCACCATCACCATTTGCACAGTGTCAATCGGTGCAAGTACAGCGCTTACAATGAATCAGTTAGCCAAGGAAGCTGCTCCTTATGACCTAAATGTGGTTTCAAATATTTCTGTAGACGGAGATGGGGATATTGCAGCATATCTTGCAAAAAAAGGAGCAGGACTGGATAAATACGCCCAGAAGATGGAGCAGATTAGCTCATATGAGACTGACCTTACCTATGGAAAGTTTTTTGAAGGCCAGAGAGTTGAGCTTTGGCAAATTGATGAAGAGCTTCCCGAACAAAAGATTGATGCTCTTGCCTTATCGGATGTCAACAAAGCACTTAAAATGCAGGGGAAGAAGCCGCTCACATTAAAGGAAGATCAATATCTGATAAACTGCAATTACAAAGGGACTTATGCCTTTATAGACACTGCACTAAAGATGCATCCGGAGGTTACAATAAACGGACAGGTATTACATAGGGCTTCTGATGAAGTGATGCAGGATACATTTATCATGACTAGTATTGGTAACAATGACAGAGGGACATTAATCGTTCCTGATAAGATTGCTAATGGCCTTAAGAAAGACATGAATGCGCTTTTGGTACGGTATAAGCCTGATGTAAACTCCAATGAAGTACTGAAAAATGATACCAATTGGACTGGATAAAAACGCACGGATACAGATATGCAGAAAAAGAACATAATGTATGAAATGTATTACGGAACCAATGCGTTAATGAGCTTCTTATGCTGCTATCTTGGTATAATCTTCCTTTTAATCTGCGCAGCTCTACTTGCATTAAAACAGCTTACAGAGACGACCGATAATGTCAGCCGTTATGGGCTGTTGCAAAAGTTAGGAGCGGCAAAAGGAGATATAAGTAGAGCCATTTTTGTACAAACAGCGGTATTTTTGCCCTACCTTTGATGGTTGCAGGCATCTACTCTGTTTTTCTTACGGAAAAGGCGATGGCTGTTGTAGAAAAATTTTTGAATATCCATATTTCAACCAATATAGGATTAACTGTGCTTATGTTCCTTATTATTTACGGAGGATATTTCCTTGCAACCTATCTGTCAGCTAAGCGTGTGGTGACAGAGTAAAAAGAAACGGAGGTATAAAGATGTTTGAAAATGTTAATATGAATGGTGTATTTCAGAGTATTGTTGATACCTGGCTGCCTGTAATCGGGGTAGTGGCTGCTGTGATTATAGTTATAACAGTTGTCAGTGTGATACGTAAAAAGAAAAAACACTGAGAACAATTTAAGACTGAGTGTAAAAATGTAGTTACTGCTTCAAAAACCTGTACAGTAAAGGTAAATATATTTTTTGTAAGCAAACCTCCAATCATTTTGGTGGGAGGTTTTTATGAATGTGGCGATACAAATTTTTAATTTGTCGTGTTATATAAACTAACCTAAGTGACGCTCCGAATGATAACATTTCAGACTCGCTCCGGCATCCGCTTCGCTCCGCCTAAGCGAGAGCTTAGAATTTATCATTCGGAGCTGGCACCTTAAATTATTGAGTTATGTGAATAATTATGCTACAATTTTTAAGTTGCAAGTCTAAATACATCGGACTAAGTTGACGCTCCAAATGATAACATTTCAGACTCGCTCCGGCATCCGCTTCGCTCCGCCTAATGCGCTCGCTTAGAATTTATCATTCGGAGCTGGCACCGTAAATCTATACAAATAATAACGCGAATGCCAAATTAAAGACGGCCATCCCCCTGCTCTCTCATTGGCTGATGTGCTTGTTTGTCACGACTTATCAATCAAACAGCCGGAACTAATAATGCCTAAGCGAGCGCATTAGGTTTTTCGTCAACGGAACTATTCTTAAACAGCATCTTACAGAAAAACCGGAGCGAGGTCTGGACATTTATTAGTGAAGGCGTGACGTAACATGTCAAACAACACATTAGCCCTATAAATTAGAATTTGTAGTATAATTGAATAAACTAAATGATTAGCAGTTAAATGCAATATTTAAATCAGCTTTGATATATTGAATTTTAATTCATTAAGGAGTATATGCAAAAATGAAACCTAGAGAATTATGTGAAAAGGCTTGGCAGGAAATAGCAGGAATTTCCCTGATTTTTAAGATAATAAGCAAAGGGCAGAGATTAAAAGAAAACATCTAAAAATAAGGACTTGACCTATGAAATTTATTTTCAGGCCAATAGAAATAACGATGAGTCCAGCGTAGAGTTCATGCCACATGCCGCAATATACTCAAAAGAAATGAAAAAGCTAATATCAACAACGGTTTTGTATATGGTGGTGAGTTTGGAAGGCTGTTAGGCAGGACTCCTTGTAAATGGTGGCAGTTGGCGGGGCAAGCTATAAATACACAGTAGAAGAGATTAGTGTGCTTATTAGAGACTATATTATACCTATATTTAATGACTTTTGAAGATATGAAAAATATTGAGAATATCCTAATGGTGAGGCAGATGCTCATAACCTGCCGTACTACATCTATCATTTTGGTGGAGGGGATGAGGCTGAGCTTTATTTTTAATAAGATGCTTACCGGATATAAGTTGTAAAAAGGTGAATTGCAAAAGTAACTTCCACACCTAAGGTTTAATTTTTATTTTAGATACGGTATGGAAGTTACTTGTTACAATTTTACATAAATTAAGAGCTAGATGTATACATTATCTGAAAAAAATGCTATAATCAGCCTTACAGGAAGAACATGACCTAATTTTTTTCATAGCAAACAGGAGTCGAAGTTACTTTCCAAAACTGGGAATAAGTAAAATCCACCCTTTATATATGGGCTAGAAGTTCATCTTTTAACCGGTGAGTTCCTTTTTATTTGCCTAAAAGCTTAGGGGTTAGGGTAATTTCATCCGGTGAAATTTTTTGAATACCTAAGCTCTTTAATATTTTTTTGCCGTATTGAAATGCAAAAATATCATAAGAGCTTTTGTTTCCGAGCTTCACCCTTGAATATGAATTGATGTGGCTCATCATCAGGTTTATGTCTTCCTGTGTGTAATTACTAAAATCCACACCCTTCGGTATTATTTTTCTTATCATTTCATGGTTGTTTTCACAGCCGCCCTTCTGGTAAGGTGAAGAAGGATCGCAGTAAAATACCCTAAGTCTCCTGTTTCCCTGTGCATCAAACTCCAGTGCCTGCGGATTTGAAAATTCACTTCCGTTGTCTAACAGCAGCACATCAAATATTTTCCCGAAAATATCAGGTCTCAGTTCAATATACAGCCTTTCAAATATCTCCGTAACAGAACGTGAGTCATTGTAGTTTCTCAGAAAAGCAAGCTGCAGGTTCTGTTGTACAAAGAAGAGAGTGAGAAGTACTTTCCCGCCCTTTACCCCTTCTACAATGCCGTCTATATATTCCCTTTCGTTTTCTGTAAGGTTAAACCCTGTTCTTGATTCAGACAACGATTTTCTGTATCTTGCCTCAGCTTCCTTTGCCTTGTAAAAATCTTTTTCAAGGCGACACCTGTTTCTGCCAGGGCATCCGTTACATACATAAGGCGGCTTTAAGAAGTTTAGGGCAGATATGTCTGACATAATCATCACACAGTAGCATGCATTTCCGCAGCCTCCACTATGTTCTGTTTTTGTTAAGGGCAGTGGCTGCATACAAATCTTTTATATGATCTGTCCACTGAATGCAGACAGTCATTAAAAAGACCTGCCGTATGAGCCTGTCTGTTCAGTAATTATGTATTTCTTTGAAACAGTTGTGTTGTCTTTTCCTATAGCCAAAGCAATCTTATTAAAGCTCATAGAAAGCATGAGTTTCTAGTGTCAGAACGCTGGCTTAAAGAAAGATGTGAATGTTTTCCCATAATTAAAAATATTCCTTTCAGTTTGTATATAAAACCTAACCTGATGAATCTAACCCAATATATTTTTAATCATGGAATCAGTAAAGTCCATAGGTAAAAAGTATGATATAGAATTAGTAAAATCCACAGTTAAAGATATGGAGTATGGAAAAAGTAAATCCATACTAATGTGGAATTTACTTTTTCAAATAACAAGTTGTAAAAAAATATTATTTTTTCTCTTGCATTTCTTAAAGAACTATGTTATACTATCATCTCGTTCGGTTGAGCAGATGAAAATTGAAAAGATGAAGTACATGCGGAAGTGTTGAAATTGGTAGACAAGCAAGACTAAGGATCTTGTGGCTATTGCAGTCGTGTGGGTTCAAGTCCCATCTTCCGCACTATGTCCTGAATCGCTTGAGGTATATGCGGATGTGGCGGAACGGTAGACGCGCTAGATTCAGGTTCTAGTGAGAGCAATCTTGTGTGAGTTCAAATCTCATCATCCGCACTAATCAAAAACTGTTGCAATAAGGGTTTTAACATAGGTTATCTTTATTGTAACAGTTTTTTTATTAGTTTTATGTACGGAGGTAATTATGGTAAAGGCAGTTTATCCGGGAAGCTTTGATCCGGTCACAAACGGACATATCGATGTAATCACAAGGGCAGCGGCCATAGTAGATGAGGTGATAATAGGGGTACTTGTAAATAAAAAGAAATCTCCTTTCTTCACTATGGAAGAGAGATTTGAAATGCTAAGGAGTCAGTAAATGGCATACCGAATGTTACAGTAAAAACCTTTGAGGGCACGACTGTAGACTTTGCTAAGGCAAATGATGCAAGAATTATCGTTAGAGGACTTAGGGGCTGTTACTGATTATGAAAATGAAATGCAGATAGCTCAGACAAACAGACAAATCTGTGAAGAAATAGAAACATTGTTTTTAATAACTTCACTTGAATAGCATTTTTTAAGTTCTACCATAGTAAAGGAAATAGCATCATTTGGAAAAGATGTTTCAAGCTGGGTGCTAAAAGGCTGTGGAGGACAAATTAAAAGAAAAGTTTAAATGTTCGTTATTGTAAAAATTAAGATGAGAAGTATAATCATATGTAAGTAATGTATAGAGCTATTATAAGAAGGAGGAGTGTTATGAATAAAAATAGTTACAATAAGCAGGCAGTATGCCAGTGGGGGACGAGAGGTTGCTGAAAAAGCTGGCGATGGAATGCAGAATCCCATTTTATGAGCAGGCACTATCTCCAGAGCGGCTAAAGAAAGTGGATTTGCAGAGGCGGCATTTGATAATGTGGAAATGAAAGCTACAAACAGCCTTCTTTATTCCCATAGCTATGGAATGAATGCCTATGGAAGTCCTGATTTGGGCTATCACATCTTTCTCTCTTGATGATAGAATATACATAGCACAGTCGGATATTATAAGGAAGGTGGCAGATGAGGAATCTGTGTTATAGTAGGCCGTTGTGCTGACTATGCTTAGGGATAGAAAGGATGTTATAAATATTTTCATCTGGTCATCAATGCCTTATCGTATAAGCAGAGCTGTTGAACGAGATGGGGTTGAAGAGGATAGGGCTGAAGAGACTATAATAAGAATGGATAAGCGCAGGGCTAACTATTATAACTATCATAGCTAGAGAAATGGGGAAGAGTTACCAATTATCATCTTGCTATCCAGAATGATTTTTAGAGGCGTGGATAAGACAGTAGAAGTTATCAAACAGTTTATAAAGCAGTATGGATTAGTATCCGGATTTGTTATAAAAATTCTCTTGAGAAAACCTTGATTAATTTTATAAGATTGCAGGACATTCTAAATTAATTTTTAGAGTGTCCTTTTTAATCACAGGTATTTGCAAAATATATAAACTTTAATGCTTAGTTCTTAAGGATAACCCTAATAAAAAGGTATGTTCGAGGTTAAAAATCAGTGTTATATTTTAACATTAGCACAGGTTTAAAATACTCTACAAGAAAATGTAAGATTGGTAAATATATGGGAAAAATCATCGAGTTGAAAAATGTGATATATATCACAGATGGAAATGAGAAGATTAAGGCAGTAAATGGAGTCAGCTTTGAGATAAATAAGGGGAGTTTTGCTGCCTCCTTGGAACATCTGGTTCCGGTAAATCCACACTGCTTAATCTTATGGCGGGCATAGAAAAGGCATCGTCAGGAGAAATTCTGCTAAAAGGCTATGATATTAGGCATATGAGTGAGAAAAATCTTGCAGATTTCAGACAACATTATCTGGGATTTGTATTTCAGGCTTATAATTTGATTGGTTCAATGAATGCTGTTGAAAAATGTGGAAATGCCTACTGGTATTTAAAAGGGTGGATGCAAAGACAAGAAGAAGACTTGCAGAGCAAATGCTTAGGCAGGTGGGACTTGGGAGCAGGCTCACGCATAAACCAAAAGAAATGAGTGGCGGCCAGCAGCAGAGAGTAGGTATAGCCAGAGCCTTTGTTGCAAAGCCGGAAATTGTATTTGCAGATGAACCTACAGGAAACCTGGATACCAAAACCACTATGGAAGTTATGGAACTCATTCACTCAATGGCAAGGAGAAACAGGCAGACTATAGTTATGGTTACTCATGATCCGAGGCTTGCAAGCTGGGATGAAAATAATTCATATTTTTGGATGGAAATATCCAAAATGTTGAAAGTGATTAAAACAGCTGAACAGATAGAAGAAGAAAAGTAAGATAGAGATAGAAAAATTCAAGGAATTACAAAGAGAAAAGAAAAAGCAAGAGAGGAAAAAGCTTGCAATTAATGAGCAAGAGAAGGAGGAAATGAAAAATGAGACCAATGAAAATAATTAAAAAGGAATAACATTTGTACTGGCAGCTGCAATGTTGATTTCAGTGCCTGCAGGACTCTCAGGAAGTGTTGTAGAGGCAGGAGCATCAGAGATTGATTTGAGCAATTTCAAGCCTGTGGTACCCAAAGCGGTGCTTACAGATGTACTCAAACCTTACAATGTAAATCCGGGAGATGTAGTAAATGTAGTCCTTCCGTTAAGGCATCCAACTATACTATGAAAACCTGTTGTAAATGTTGATTTAAGTAAAACACCGGGTTTTGAACTTGCTTCCGATGTAACCTATACAGATGAAAAGGGTAATAAGGTAGACAATATTACGGTTACAGGTAAATTTTTTGTGAAATTTTCAGTAAAGATTCCACTCAATGCAAAAAAGGGAAGGTATAATGATATTCCTGTTACATTTATAACTACAGACAGTTATGATAATTATCAGAGGTAACACTTGAACAGTCCAGCAAACTTACCTTTGTTGTAGGAAGTCAGAAGAAAAATGCAAAACTGTCCCTGATTGATTCTGAATATCCAAGAAGTGTTAAAGACAATGATGATGTCAAAGTTCAACTTGATTTCTACAATGATGGAGATCTCTCCGCAGAAAATGTAACTGTAAGTGTAGGTGGATATGAGAGTACTCTCATACCAAATGACCAGCCTATGATTAATATAGGAACAATTAAAAGCGGTGAAGAAGGAAGTGCTGAATCTGATTTTACAGCAATTAAAAATATTCCGGCAGGAGTAACCAAATTAGATGTAACCGTGAAGTATGACAATACGGACGGAACTGCTGCAGATCCACAGACATTTACCCTATCGATGCAGACTATTGCGAAGAAAGCTAAGACGGAAAAGGCAGTACTAAGACCGGTGCTTGAGGTAAAAAGTGTAAGTTATCCGCATTATACAGTAAAATGTAGGTGACCATTTCGATGTAATTTACGAGTTTTAAAAATATAGGAAAAAGTAGATGCCAAGAATATAGTTGTAGATACAACGGGGTTATTCGGAGGCAGGATTTAAACTCGGAAGCGGCTTATGACAAAGATAGGCTGTCATTACTAAAAGCCGGAGAAACATTTGTCATGAAAGGCGTTTTGTTGCAATCGAGACTATTACAGACGGGCTGGAAACCTATTACGGTAAACTACTCCTACTATTCGGTTCAGGATAAGACAATGGCAACACAGATTACTGATACGATGAGTGTATATATTGATACAAAGGGAAAGGAAGACTCTGGTGAAGTAGATAACAGTATGCCAAGACTTACAGTATCAAAGTACAGTACCGGTAAGGATAAGATAAAGGCAGGAAAAGAATTTACATTTACCTTTGATGTGAAGAATCCATCCTACAGCATCAGCTGACAATATAGTTGTTACAATTTCATCGGCTGACAACAGCTTTGCCATAGTTGAGGGTAGTGCAAGTATGTTTATCAATTCCCTTAAGGCAGGACAGAGTGAGACTTTAAGCCTTCCTTTAAAGGCAAAGGGGGATATAGCGACAAATGGATGTGACCTTACAATTACCTTCGATTATGAATACCTTACTAAGGATGTTGCAAATAAAAATGCACTTGTAAAGAAACAGAACAAGATAGAAGAAAAGTTAAAGCTTCAGGTTTATTCAGATGACAGGCCTATGGTTGCCAATATTTCAGTAGGTGCGGGGGATACACCTGTATCTAATGAAACAACCTCGCTTTCGTCTGATTTCAACAACATGGGTAAATCCGTCCTCTACAATGCTGACAGCTAAAGTTAAGGGGAGACTTCAAAACCTGCAAACGAAGTTCTTATTATCGGCAATGTAAATGCCGGCGAAGGAAGATCCTGGTCTCAGGATGTTACACCTCAGGTGGATGGAACAGGCAGAAAGCGTACTTACCATTTTCTATGAAGACAGTAACGGAAATGTGACTTCTTACGATACTGATTTCGAAAAACGCATGGTAAATGCAACAAATCCTGAAGATACTCCTGATACACCGATTGACCAGCTGCCTGTTGATGAGGGGCCAAAGGATACAATTCCTCTTTGGGCTTTTCATATGCGGAAATGTGATTATATTCATCGCAGAGCATTGGCAACCAAAAATATTGCAGTTAAGTAGTATAGAAGAAAAAGCTTGCTGAAAGCAATGCGTGAAGATGAAGAATTATAATAAGCTTTGAGGTGAGAAAGGTTGAATAACGAATTATATATGTTAAATGGTACTGCAGCTATAGCGGTTCCGGCAGAAACAGGAGTGCGGCTGTCATGGAGACTAAGCCTGAGGCACAGGTAAATACAAAATGCTTCGCAGCCGTCTGAAACGGGTGCTGAGGGTAATAGTGCTGCAACAGAAAATACCCAAACTGGAGCTGGCGGTGCAATGGGGAGGCAACAGGCTCAACTAGCAGCCTCTTCAAAACTGGGACGACATCTTCAACTACAGTGGGCGGAGAAGGGTACAGGTTCCTCAACCGCACTAGAACATCAGGAAATAATGCAGTAGAGGGTCGAAACGGAGGAACAGGAACCGATGTAGGCATGGAAGGCGGTGATGTGGGCAATATGACAGGAGGCGGTGATACGTGCATGGATGGAATGGCGTATGGACGGAATAAATATGCGAGACTGGCACATCTTCCTCCGTGACACAGAGCATGCCTGCTATGATAGGAATAACCGCAGGAGTACTTGCACTTTCAATTTTAGTGGAATAGTACTTGCTAAGTTAAAGATTAAAAAGGGAGTATTAACTTATATGAAGATTAGTGATCTCTATAGAAAATGGGTCTCGAGAAATCTAGGCAGAAGAAAGGCTAGGACTGCTCTAACAGTAGTGGGCATAGTCATTGGCACTATATCCATAGTTGTAATGATATCCATCGGTATAGGAATGAACCAGAGTTTTAGGGAGAATCTTATGCAGTATGGAAGCTTTTACTGTTATAAATATGGAAAAGAACCAGATGAGCGTAGATGATAAGGGCAACTATTCGGAAAGAAGCAGAAACTTGATGATAAGCTGATTGCAAAGCTAAAAGCAAATTCTCATCTTAAAGACAGTGTCTCCCTGTATTTACACTTTCGGCTAAATTAAAGAGCGGAAACATGAAAATAATGTTATGGTTAATGTAATGGATGCCGATTCTTTTGAAGCTCTTGAGTTTCCTAAACTTAAGGATCATAAGACCTATAAGAGGAGCAATAGCAGAGTCAAGCTTAAACTATGGGTAGGAGCTGAGGGATTTCAGGGATTTTATAATCCGAGTGCATCTACATACCAGCCTAAAGCAGGTTGACTAAGAAAAAAGACAGGGTAACTTTTAGCGATCAAACAGTGAGGACACTCTTCCGCGTGATGAACAGGGTAATCTGAAGATTCAGTTGAAGATTATCCTACTGAACCTACAGTTTTTGATACCGAGGGATACAGCGAATATGCCTACGGTGTTTATATGGATAAGGTGCAGTTCCTTGAGATATATAAGGACTATGTAAAACAGCTGCCAAATGATAAAAGAAGGATAGCTGAAAAGAAACTAAAAGAGTATGAAGGTATTAAGATAAATGCTGATAGCGTGGAAAATGTACAGGATATTCAGGATACAATTAAGAAGTTGGGATATAAGTCGAGCAGTATGTCGGATTATACACAGCAGATTGAAAACTTCTCCAAGACTATCCAGATGGTGCTTGAGGTGTAGGGTCACGATATCCATCAAGTTTGCAGCTATCTCCATAGCAACCATAATGATAATGTCAATTTACGAGCGTACCAAGGAAATTGGTGTTATGAAGGTACTTGGCTGCCAGATAGTTGATATAAAAAAGCTTTTTCTCTTTGAGGCTGCCATGATGGGGCTTATAGGAGGTGTAATAGGTATAACCTGTAGTTATGGAGCTTCTACCTTCTAAATACATTTGGAGGGCATTAGGTGCACTTAATATGATGGGCAGCGGTGATGAAGGTGGGAGGAAAACTATCAGTTATTCCACTTTGCGCCTTTTACTTGCATCGGGATTTGCGATTTTAATCGGTATAATCTCAGGTTATTATCCTGCGAAACAAGTACTAAGATATCTGCAATAGAAGCTATGAAGAACGAATAAAGCTTATTAGATGACAGATAAGCATAATGTCAAAAAGAGATAAACAGAATATAGACATTATGCTTTGGAGAAATACTCTGAAGGAATGCGTAATAGAAATTCCCGAAAATTCTATATCATGGAATATCTCCCGGAGATGTGCGTACAAGATTATTTATTGCTGTTTCCATCAGTGATAATTATCTGATTGACAAATAATATTATATAATATATAATATACTACAGAAAACTAATAAATTGTGAAATATAGTGAAATGAAGAAAGGAAAAGCCATGACATATCAGGTAACAGCCCCTCCTTGATGCCTGTGTATTAGGAATACTTGAGAAAGGAAGATATTACGGTTATACTCATACGCAGAAGGTACAGGAGGTAATTGACATATCAGAATCAACACTTTATCCAGTAGTTAGAAGACTTCAAAAGGAAGGACAGTCATAACTTATGACAGTCCGGTACAGGGACACAACCGCAGGTACTAGGATTACACCGGAAGGAAAGGAGAAACTCAAATTTTATAGAATGGGAAAAATTTATAAAGAAGGAATAGACAGGCTGCTAAGTGGGAAATTGAATGTTGAATTTTCATTTTTCGGTCAATATAAACAATGACAAGGGGGATAAAGAGTAATGAATAAAAATGAATTCATCAGGAAAGTCTCACAAGGCAGCTCTCAGGCTTAAATCAAGAGGATAGAAAGATGCTATCAATTATTACTGGGAGTATTTTTGAGGAGGCAGGATTTGGGGAAAGAAAGCGATGTGACAGAAGAATGTGGGCAATCCTGATGATGTGGCGACAAAGATAATAGAGTACTGAATATGTTAAGAGAGACTCAGGCCGTAGATGAGGAGAACTGCTGAAGAAACAAAAGAATGAAGAAGATGGTTTAAACTACTTGCCCAAGAGATGAATCTGATATGACTGTGGAAGAAGATATAGTTAAGGAAGATTCTCGTGATAATTTTTATAATGAAGGAAGACAGTATTCTGAAGTATATGATAGAGATACAACAAATGATAGCTGCAGGAATGAATTATGCGAAAACACTGCTGTAGGATTTTATGAGGATATAACTCCTGATGCGTTTGATTCCATTGATATAGATGTGTCTTCATTAGATGTAATTATCAGAACCGGTGATGACTTTTGGTATCTATGTTAAGTGCAAAGAAAATGAACCTTCTATAGAAAAAGAAGAATAATACACTGGTTATAAAAAGACAGCCATGAGCACAAAGCGTTTAGTTTTAACTTTAATTTTTAATATATTTAATAAGGAAAGGAATTTGTTGAAATTACAATACCCTAGAGAAGAAAACTTATAGAGGTTAGAGGTGAGAACGATGGGTAAGATATCCATCTTTTGCATTATCGATGGACAGGCTTAGGCTTGAAGCTAATAATAGGGAGCCTTGAAATTGTGGGAGTAACTGTATCTGATGCAGAAATAGATGCTGATGAATATCATTTCTGTAAAGGACAGTGAATTAGAAGGATGAAGATTGATAATGATACAGGTGCCGTTAATGCTGATGCCTTAAATGTGGAATTTGCGGAGATCAACAGGCTGGGTTATATTTCATTAGAAAATGCCGGAAGCAGAGAGGTGAGGCTGGATTCTGATACAGGTTACATTAAGCTTAAAAATGCAAGAGTAGAAAGAGTTATAGCTGAAACAGATACAGGACTTATAAATTTGACAGAGTGGATGCGGACTATATTGACGCATCCAGTGACACAGGAAGTGTCAGTGCTAAACATTGGTAAATAAAAGATGATTATAGCATTGATCTTACAAATGACCTGGTGTTATAGTTGTAGACGGCAGGAATAACGGAAGAGGTATATTTAACAACAGTTACAGAGAGGGCGTTGGGAACAGCGGTTGAAGAGCAAATGTTGACACGGGAAAAATAAATATTGAATTCTTAGCGTTAGAAGAAAAGTTATCAAAAAGTTTACAAAAAGTTTCATTTCCTTTGACATTTAGGTTTGACTATGGTATATTGTATATTATAATATTGTACGCAATTAAATTACAAATATTCGTACATAGAGTAATTCAAATTTGAAAGGAGATTTTAATCATGTCATTAATTAACAAGGAAGTAGCAGATTTTTCAGCAGCAGGCTTTTGAGAACAACAGCCGTAAAAAGAGGTTAGCAAGAAAGATATTTTTAGGAAAGTGGAGTGTATTCTTCTTCTATCCCTGCAGATTTTACATTTGTTTGCCCAACTCAGAGCTTGAAGATCTTCAGAATATGTATCCAAAGTTCAAAGAGGTTGGCTGTGATATCTACAGCGTGTCTACAGATACCACTTCGCACAGGGCTTGGCGACGAGCTCAGAAAGAATTTCTAAGCTTACATATACAATGCTTGCAGATCCTCACTGTACTTTCAAAGGATTTTGCAAGTATATATTGAGGAGAACGGCTCTTGCTGAGAGAGGAACTTTCATAGTTAACCCTGAGGGAAAGATTGTTGCTTACAGTAAATGCCGGTAATGTGGACGTAACGCTGAGGAACTTTTCAGAAAGGTTCAGGCTTCCAGTTCGTACACGTATCATGGCGATGAAGTTTGCCCAGCTAAGTGGACACCGGGTGCAGAGACATTGAAGCCAAGTCTCTGACCTTGTGGGACAGCTTTTAATTTTTAAGCTAAATCCTTATAAAAATCATAGTGAGGAAATTTACAGTGTTCTTGCATTCGAACAATTCAGTAGCTATGATATAAACCGTTATAGATGATAATGAGGCTGTCGTGTTAAGTGTTCACTTCGGGATGTGGTGGCACTATACGGCGGCCTTTTGAATGCTAATTTACTAATTATTTGCAATTCACCCATGTATGGCTGCTTACTCATATCTTTTGGAGTATCAAAAGATAATAATTTTATTACAAGCAAGTTCCAACTGAATTTTTATGCTCTTGGCACTTGTATTATATAAAGTTAATTTTTATATTGAGATTTTTAAGATAAAAAGGTTAGAATAGAAGATGACATGACTAACTTATGTTTCTTTATTTAGAGGAGGATACAGATGGACAACAAGAACTTATATGATGTTGCAATCATTGGTGGAGGTACCCTGCAGGACTCACTGCGGCTCTCTATCTTGCAAGAGAGCCTGCTACAGGTAATAGTGCTTGAAAAAGGAGAAATTCGGTGGACAGATTACCATTACTTCTGAGGTGGTAAACTCATCCGGGAATTGAAATTACAGATGGAAAAGACACTTACCGAGAAAATCGTGTTCAGGCACAAAACTTTGGTGCAGAGTTTAAAGCTCGCTGAGGTTACTTCAATCAATATGGACAGTGATGTGAAGGAAATAGAAACCACCAAGGGGAAGATCCGGTGTCTTGGAGTACTTCTTGCAACAGGTGCTCACCCCTAGGATGATGAGGCTTTGAGGGAGCAGCAGAATATAAGGGACATGGATGGCTTATTGTGCTACCTGTGACGGTGAGTTCTTTACAGGAAAGGATATTTTGTAATCGGCAGGTGGTTTTGCTGCAGCGGAGGAAAGCGTTTTCCTTTACAAAATATGCAAAGCATGTAACCATCCTTGTGAGAGAAGAAGATTTCACCTGTGCCAAGGCAACGGCTGATGAGGCTAAGTCAAATAAGGATATAACTGTACTCTACAATAAAAGAGGTTGTAGGAGGTTGAGGGTGATGGAGTGCTTAGAAGCATTACCTGGAAGGACAGAGTAACAGGAGAAGAGACTACTCACAAGGTAGAAAATGATACCTTCGGTGTGTTTGTATTTGCCGGTTATGCCCTGAAAACAAGCCTGTAAAGGACTTGCAGAGATTGATGAAAGAGGCTACATAATTACAGATAAATCTCAGATGACAACCAGAGAGGGACTTTTGCAGCAGGAGATGTGTGCATCAAGCCTCTCAGACAGGTGGTAACTGCAGCTGGCGATGATGCCCTTGCCTGCTACAGAGCTTAGAAAATATGTGGTTAAGATGCACAAGAAGACAGGACTTGTTCCTGAACAGCCTCAGAGAGAGGGAAGTGCCAATAATCATGGCCGTCCACCGGAAAAAGAAGATGGAGAAAGCAGAAGAGGAAATAATTCTCTGTTTACATCGGATATGCTTGCTCAGTTAAATGCTGTATTTGGCAAAATGGAGAGTAAACTGCGTACTCAGTCTTGGACTTGATAGCAGAGACTCTTCAAATGAGTTAAAGCACTATATGGAAGAACTTGTGAAGTTGACAGATAAACTGGATATCAAGCTTGAGGAAAATGCAGAGGCATCAGAAACACCTTATGGAAGGTATGCAGGGAGGATGGAAGCTACTCGAGGTCTTGCTTCCACGGAGTGCCGGAGGACACTGAGTTTACTTCATTCATCTTCAGGCCTTTACAATGTGGCGGGTCTGGGGCAGCAGATAGAGGAAGATATGCAAGTCAAGAATACAGGCAGTTGACAAGGAGACAAAGATCAGGCTCATGGTCAGCCTTACCTGTACAGCGTCCTGACCTGGTAGTTGCAGCTCAGAGATTGCTTCTCTTAATCCTAAGGTGAGCACAGAGGTATGACCCTAAACCACTTCCCAGACCTTCGTGACAAATACCAGATTATGAGTGTGCCTTGTATGGTAATAGATGATGGTAAAGTCCCTAATTTCGGTAAGAAGGACATAAGTGGTGCTTGATTTAATCTAGTGAATAAAGTTTTAGAATATAAAATCCGTAAATCTTATATATTTAGATAAGACTTACAGATTTTTACTGTTTGTAGGAAATTTAACATTTATCTCTTCTTTTTGTTACCCATTGAATAGGCATTTAGTATTAAAAATACCGCCTATACCTATGAAGGCTGCGTGACTGATTGTTGTTACCTTTTGTAATACATATAGCCTGCAAATATCAGGATGATGGCCCCACAACCAGTTTTATATAAAAAGTTGAAAATTTCTTGAGCTTCATAATCCTCCACAAAAGCGTTTAAGCTATTATAGTGCTTTTTACAGGAAGGTAAAGAGTGAAGTGAATGAAGTCAAGGTAAAATCTGTCCTGTAACAGGAGTAATCTCACTATAGTGCCACTCCGAAAAAGCAAACAGGATGAAGCTTACTATGAATAGAACTGCTATGTACCTTATTCCTTCAAACTTCTTGTACAGTCTTATAAGCATAAAGTGGCTGCGGTAAAACATAACCAGGAGAAACCAGGCAGCTACCAGCCTCCTAGAGGTAAAAGCCATAGCTTGCCACATATAAGTAAAGCTTGGAAAATAATCAAGGATGGCAAAGCAGATACCTGTGGCGGCAAAAAGGACAGCAAAAACTTCACCCACCTGTCCTTAAATTCTACAAGGCTGTCAGGTGCGAAGAAGAGATACACCGAAAACCGAGAAATTAAGCATGAAGTATCTGAATCAAGTTCATAAAAAAGCCTTTTTACTGCAAGCCTTGAAGCCTCGGGAGCAGTAAAAGAATCAGGAACTTATAACCGGAATCATTGTACGAATCTGGAAGATAAAAAATATTATGTAAATGGTACTTAGGGCAGCAAACACTGTGATTACGGCAAACTTCGGTATGTGTCTGTAGCCTGCAAGTCCGTTAACTATATTTTCTTTCTTAAATTCAGCCTCATTTTTGATGGCTGAACCACCGATAAGCCCCATAAGAAAGGCTCCGACAGGTATGGTAAAGATGATTCTTGGCAGCATAGTCATAAAGAAATAGTTGTTAAACAAAGGATCAAATCCCGGTAGCAAGCGGGCAATTCCGCTCATTAAATGAGCAAATCCACTGTCTACATCAGAAAGCAGGGAAGAAGCAAATAATACAAGCAACAATGTTGCAATTATTGTAAGAATTATAGGCAGATGCTTCTTCTTGTTAAACTTAAAGCTACGCCTTTTTATGGCATTTACAAAGACAATCACCCTTAAGCCTAAATTAGAAAAGGGATGATGATAAAGGCGGAGAGGAAGTCAAAAAGAATACCATAGGACTGGTCTTAGCCTCTGCTGTCACACCCATCCTCATAATTACATAGTAGGCTGCATTACAGTGAAGGAAGAGGAGTAAAAACGGCGAGAAGGCTCCTTCGCTTTCAAATGTCCTCCACACCATAGGAGGAAAGCAGTATAAGGGCACAGCCAGAAAATGCTCTCCTATTTCTTGCTTTATTGTATTTTACCGCGGTAAACTCGTAATTCCGATGAAGACAAGTGTAAATATAAAAATCTTAGGGTTAAAGTCAAAGCTTCCTGCATGAAGTATGATGGAGCGCTCGCCCATGATATCAGGGTAAAAATAGGCAAGAACATAGGTAACAAAGGTTAACAGCAGCAAAAACGGTCTATATACAAATTTTTCTCATTCATTTTCTTCATCCTCCCTGTATTCTATTATGTCACCCGGCTGGCAGGAAAGTGCCCTGCAAAGTGCTTCAAGAGGAAAAGCGGATTGCCTTTGCCTTGTTATTTTTAAGTATCGAGAGATTGGCGTTGGTAATGTCCACCTTCTCTGCAAGCTCAGAAAGGCCTATATTACGCTTTGCCATCATCACACTTTGGTTAATATGAATTCCCATAATCGTCCTTTCTTATATGGTTAAGTCAAGTTCTTCCTTCATAGCGAGAGCCTGTTCAAAGGCATTTTTAATCACCCTCACAATGAGCATCATAAAGAGGGCTGCTAAAGTAAGCACAAGGAAATACTTGTCGTAGAGTACAGTTACAATAATTAGAAGTGAACCTGCTGCAAGACAGCCAAAGCTAATGTACCTTAGCCACTTTATATTCTCGGCGGTAAATACCTGGTCTTTTTCGAGGTTGCTAACCAGCCTGAACATACAAAATAGCGTACATAGAGCAATTATGCCCAAAACATAGCTTATAAAGGTGATGATATAAAATGACAATTCTTTGCTTATATTTATCCTTGCTCCGCCAGTCATAGCTAAAAATCTTGTTATAAGATAGTTGCCAAAGAACATCATTACCACTGAAATAAACAAAGTACAATTATGCAAAACTTGGTTAGAATTATGCTCTTCTTACTGCTTTATAAGTGAATCTTTCATACTGCCTCCTTAGGGGTAATTGTTACAAATAGGGACTTATGGCCTGTTGTTTGCCCTGTCAAAATACAAAAAACTGCATCTTACTTCACTATTGAGCAGGGTTAACTTTTATAAGCGGATTATATCAGGATAGACATTGAATGTCAATAGAAAATTATTGAAAAACGATAAAATTATAATGAAAAACGGTATAACCTTCGTGCATTAGAATTATAACTTGAAATATATGTTTAAAATTGCTTATAGTAATACTAAGATAGTATATAAATCTAATAGTAGGAGGTGTGGTATGTTTTCTATACTCGGGAGTAGGGGCATTTTTAGCAGACCAGTTCTTAAAGCGACAGGTTGAAAAGGATAAGTTGGAAACAGGTAAACAGTATTTTGGAGATTTGATCACAATTAAAAAGTCTGTAAATAAGGGGGCTGATTATGAATAATCTGGAGGAGAAGCCAAGATGGGTGCTTTCTTGGGTTTCCGCCATATTTGGAATGACTGCCTATATGTATCTGCTGACCCTTGGTAAAAAGCATAGAAAGATAAAGAGACTGGGTCTAGCCCTTATGGTAGGTGCGGCAGCTTCTAATCTCTATGACAGAATTACAAAGGGAGGGGTTACTGATTATTTCGGTAATCAAGGGAATTCCTAAGATTATCTTCAACCTTTCTGATTTGGTGATTATCCTTGGTGCGGTAATTTCCGTGCTGGGTGAGATTGTTGGAAATGATGAGTAAAGGATGTGAAAAAAACAGGTGGAAATCCACCTGTTTTTTTCGTACACAGGAAGGCGTGTATGTCTAATGATTGAATCTTTTGAGGTAAATTCTAATTTGTAGGGGCTGATGTGTTTGTTTTTGACTACGTTACGCCTCGCTGATAAATGTCCAGACTCGCTCCGGCATCCGCTTCGCTCCGCCCTAATGCGCTCGCTTAGAATTTATCATTCGTAGCTGGCACCTAAATTATTGAGTTATGTGGATAATTATGCTGCAAATTTAAATTGCAAGTCTAAATACATCGGACTAAGTTGACGCTCCGAATGATAACATTTCAGACTTGCTCCGGCATCCGCTTCGCTCCGCCTAATGCGCTCGCTTAGAATTTATCATCTCGTAGCTGGCACCTTAAATTATTGAGTTATGTGGATAATTATGCTGTAAATTTAAATTGCAAGTCTAAATACATCGGACTAAGTTGACGCTCGAATGATAACATTTCAGACTCGCTCCGGCATCCGCTTCGCTCCGCCTAATGCGCTCGCTTAGAATTTATCATTCGGAGCTGATACCTTAAATTTATGCAAATAATAACTAGAATACCAAATGAAAGGCAGCCACCCCAACCTGCCCCCATGTGGCTGATGCATTTGTTTGTTATCATTCATCAATTAAACAGCCGGAACTAATAATGCCGCATAGTTCGCTGTTTCCACTCTGACATCGTGCTACGCACTCGTCACTCGTGGACAGCTATCATATGGCAGGACTAACGCACCTTGCTTCGTTGCTTCGCAACTTGCAAAGTGCGAGTCACTGCCAAAAAGCGAGCAGCATTAGGTTTTTCGTCAACGGAACTATTCTAAGCAGCATCTTACAGAAAAACTGGAGCGAGTCTGGACATTTATTAGTGAAGGCGTCACTTAGCATGTCAAACAACACATTAGCCTCACAAATTAGAATTTATCATTCGAGCTGATATCATAAATTCTGCAGTAGCAAAAAAGTAGCAAATAAAGTAGCAAATAAAGTAGCAACAGTAAAGTAGCAAATAAGAAAAGAATGTCATAGAACGCAGGGGTGGCAATAAAGCTGGTAAGTGGATTATTATAATGCAAAATCGGGTGAGACTTTGTAAGATAAAATAGCACATTACTATCCGGTTTAATGGTAGTCAGAAGAAATCAGCTCTAATCTGCCTTAGTAATAAGGGTATAGCATAAGATAACATGCATAATCAAAGAAATTAAGCAGTATATGCTGTTAGGTGGTACCCAAGACCGGTTGTTATATCATTTCATTGATACAGAAGAAAAATAGCTAATGAAATAAACTGGTTAATTTGGTATAATTAATCATCACATACTACTAAAGACCGGAAAGGGTGGAACACAGTGGCAATCGATAATAAAAAGAGCAGGAAAGAGACGAACTACATCGTGCTATATGGGCTATTGCAGATGAACTAAGAGGTGCTGTAGACGGATGGGAGTTTTAAGAACTATGTGCTTGGTACTATGTTTTACAGATATATTTCAGAGAATATTGCTAATCTACATAAATACAGGTGAAATCGAAGCAGGCAATCCTGATTTTGACTATGTAAAAATGTCTGATGCAGAGGCGGAAGAGGCCAGGCAGAGCCTTGTTGAAGAAAAAGGGTTTTCTTCATACTCCCATCAGAACTTTTTCTGTAATGTCAGAGAGAAAGCAAAAAGCTGATGAGAACCTCAATGAAACTTTTGGAGAAAATATTTCGCCACATAGAAGAATCTGCAAAGGGAAGCGAGTCAGAATCTGACTTTTGCAGGCCTCTTTGCTGACTTTGATGTAAATAGCATAAACTTGGCTCTACTGTTGCTAAGAGAAATGAAAAACTTTGCAAACTCCTTGACGGAGTAGCAGATATGAACCTTGGTGATGTAAAAATCACGATATTGATGCCTTTGGTGACGCCTACGAATATCTAATGACCATGTATGCCTCAAATGCAGGGAAATCAGGTGGAGAAATTCTTTACACCCTGCAGATGTATCTGAACTTCTCACCCTCCTTGGTACAGTTGGTAAGACTGAAATCAACAAGATATATGACAGCCTGCAGGGTCCCGGCTCGTTGCTCTTAAAGGCTGAAAAAGTATTAGGTAGAGACAAGGTCCCGCAATGGTTTCTTCGGGCAGGAAATAAATATTACTACCTACAACCTCTGCCGTATCAATATGTTCTTGCATGATATTGGCTTTGATAAATTCAGCATTGCCTGCGAAGACACCCTTGTAGCACCTGCACACTGGGATGACGAGCCATTTGAACTCATAGTATCTAACCCTCCTTATTCAATCAAATGGGCAGGTGATGACAATCCTTTATTGATAAATGACCCTCGTTTTGCGCCAGCAGGAGTACTTTGCACCTAAGAGCAAGGCAGACCTTGCATTTATAATGCATAGTCTTCGTGGCTTGCTGCAAATGGAACTGCAGCAATAGTATGTTTTTCCGGGAATTATGTATCGTGGCGGTACTGAGCAGAAGATTCGTAAGTATTTAATTGACAATAACTATGTTGACTGTATCATTCAGTTACCATCTAATCTTTTCTTTGGTACATCAATAGCAACCTGTATTATGGTGCTAAAAAGGGTAAGGCAGATAATAGGACTTTATTCATAGATGCAAGTAATGAGTTTCTTAAGGTAACAAATAACAATAAGCTGACACAGGATAACATAGATAAGATTGTTGACTGCTTTGCTAATAGAAAGGAGATAAAGCATTTTTCCCATCTTGCGAACTATGAAGAAGTTGTGAAAAATGATTACAATCTCTGTATCAACCTATGTAGAGGCTGAGGATACGAGAGAGAAGATAGACATAGTTAGCTTAACGCCGAAATCAAGGAAATTGTGGCTCGTGAAGAGGTCTTAAGAAAAAGCAATAGATGATATTATTGCAGAAATTGAGGTGTAATCTCATGAGTAAATTAGATGAACTAATAAAGGAATTATGTCCTAATGGGGTGGAGTATAAATATTTAGGCGAAATTGGTCAGGTTAAAAATGTGTAAGCGTATTTTCATCGCAAACCAATGCAAATGTTGGAATACCATTCTATAAAAATTGGAACCTTTGGTGGAAAGGCAAGTGCATTTATTTCTGAAGAACTATTCAAGGAATATAAGGAAGATATCCATATCCTAAGGTAGGAGAAATATTGATATCCGCAGCAGGTACAGTTGGCAGAACAGTAATATATAACGGTGAACCTGCATATTATCAAGATTCTAACATTGTTTGGCTGTCACGATGATGAAAGTAAAATTCTAAATACTTACTTGATGTATTGTTATGAACTAAAACCATGGAATATTTCATCAGGTGGAACGATTGCGAGGCTATACAATGATGATATTTTAAAAAGTTAAAATTCCTGCATCCTCCTCTGAGGTACAATGTGAAACAGTCCGTATTTTTGGACTCTTTCACATTACTTACAGCAGAGCTTATAGCAGAACTTAAAGCAGAGCTTACAGCTCGCAAAAAACAGTATGAATATTATAGGAATGAATTGTTAAAGCCGAAGAAAACAATTCCTTTAGTGACTTTTGAAAGAGATTGCAACTTCGATTTACAGAGCTCTGGCATTAAAGAGAGCAGATAACCGAAAGTGGTATTCCTTGTGTAAGATATGGTGAGATATATACTACCTATAACACTTGGTTTGATAAATGTGTGCTCGCACAAAGGAAGAGTATGTATCAACCAAAGTACTGTGAGATGGGAGATATTGTTTGCTATTACCGGTGAAAGTGTTGAAGATATAGCTAAGTCGATTGCTTATGTAGGCATGAGAAGTGGCTGGCTGGTGATATAGTAGTAATGAAACATCAGCAGAACCCACGATATCTTTCGCATATACTCAATACTTCTTTTGCAAGGAACAAAAGAGTAAAGGGAAAGTTAAGAGCAAGGTAGTTCATTCAAATGTACCATCAATTGAACAGATAAAAATTCCTTTTGCCTTCACTTGAGGTTCAGAAGCGCTATGCAGATGTTCTGACAACTTTGAACAGATTTGTAACGACCTCAATATCGGTCTCCCTAGTTGAGATTGAAGCCTGAAAGAAACAATATGAATATTATAGGGACTTGCTATTGACATTTTGCTGAGACTGGAAAGATAATCGCTGACAGACAGACAGACGAGACAGACAGACAGACAGACAGACAGACGAGACAGACAGACAGACGAAGACAGACAGACAGTAATTAAGCTTGTTCAGTATGTGTTCGGTTATGTACCTGTTAAGTTAAGTGACATAGCAACTATTGTTCGTGGTGGCAATTTTCAAGGATTTTGTTGCAAATGGAAGACCTATAGCATTACGGACAAATGTACACTTATTTTGGAGTTTACACAGATAAGACTCAACATTTGTAAACAATGAAGTATTTAATAAATCAAAAATTGCTCAAAAGGGTGATATCGTAATGGCAGTTACAAAGTGAAAAATGTTGAAGATGTGTGTTCTTGTACTGCTTGGCAAAGTGAAGAAATTGCTATTAGTGGGCATACTGCGATTATAAGCCATAATCAAAAATGCAAAGTACTTATCATATTTCTTCATTCAAAACTCATTTTTGAGCAGAAGAAACGATTAACATATGGAACAAAGGTAATAGAGGTAACGCTAGTAAACTGAGGGAATATTGAAATAATGTTACCGCCTTTAGAAGAACAAGAAAGAACTCGTATCTATCCTTGATAGATTTGATTCATTATGTAACGATATTTCAACGGACTTCCTGCTGAGATTGAGGCTCGTAAAAACAGTATGAATACTATAGGGATAAGTTACTTAGTTTTGAGTAAAGGAGGAGTTCATGTCATATTTTAACATTGTAGCACAGTCTCACAGAGACACAGTTGTAACTGAGTACGAGGCCTGTGAAGACACGCTCAGGGAGCTATCAGACCGAGGCAGATTTGGAAAAAGAGTTTATCCATCTGCTTACGGAACAGAGCTATGAATATCTTAAGTTACATAATGAAAATGACTTGACTGGGAATCTCCGTACACAGTTAGAAAAACTGAATGACTATCATTTTACAGAAGAAGAGTGGATTAGATTTTTCAATGATTCCATAGCCAATCAAAAATGAAGGAATCGTTGAGAAGACACGCAGATTCAGGAAGATAATGTTCAGGTGTTAAAGCGTGATGATGGAAGTACAAAAGAATATCACCTTATAGACAAGAAAACATCCATAGCAACTATCTTCAGGTTATTAATCAGTATGAGTTAGCAAGACAGAAGGTGCCAAAGCGTGACAACCGCTATGATGTAACCATATTGGTGAATGGTTTCCTTATTCTATGTGGAATTAAAACGCAGAGGTGTTGCCATCCGTGAGGCTTTCAACCAGATTGACAGGTATCAGCGTGATTCTTTCCGGCAGGAAACGGCTTGTTTGAATATACGCAGATATTTGTCATATCAAATGGAACCAATACAAAGTACTATTCAAACAGTACACGCTTTAATGCTGTTAACGATGCAAAGCGCCGCTGCTGCATCAAAGAAAGGTAAAACAAGTAATAGCTTTGAATTTACTTCATTTTGGGCGGATTCTAAGAATCGCATTATACCTGATTTGATTGACTTTATGAAAACATTTTTGCAAAAGCATACTATACTTAATATTATCAAAGTACTGCATATTTACATCTGAGAATATGCTTTTTAGTAATCGTCCTATCAGATAACTGCAACAGAGAGCATTCTTAACTGCATTAGAATTGCCAGCCATAATTATAAAAAGTGATGGAGATCATTGCAGGCGGTGGCTATATATGGCATACCACAGGTTCAGGTAAGACTCTCACTCATTTAAGACTGCAAGAGAGGCCTCTCTTCTGCCTTTTATTGACACAGGTTTTTGTTTGTGGTTGACCGCAAGGACTTGGACTATCAGACTATGAAAGAGTATGACCGTTTTGAAAAAGGAGCCGCAAAATAGCAATACTTCTACAGCGATATTACAGTTAGAAGACAGCAATGCCCATATTATTATTACTACTATTCTAGAAGCTTGCTACCTTTATCAAAAAGAATAAGGAGATGAGGTCTATAATAAACAGGTGGTTATCATATTTGATGAGTGCCACAGAAGCCAGTTTGGTGATGATGATGCTGCTAGTAAAGAATTTTTAAGAAATATTATCTCTTCGGCTTTACAGGAACAATCTATTTTTCCTGCGAATATCGGCAGGATTTGGCTAAGTCAAAGTTTTTACAACTGAACAGACCTTTGGGGATAAACTTCATACCTACACCATAGTTGATGCCATCAATGATATGTGCTTCCATTTAGAGTTGATTATATTAAAACAATGGATATGGGAGATGATATAGATGATGAGCTCATGGGACATTGCCCGTACGCCATGATGGCTCCTGAGAGGATTAAATTAGTTACAGAATACATTCTTAATAACTTTGATAGAAAGACTCACTGCGGAGACAAATCCTATGTTTACAACACCTTTGTAAATATTGAGGAGGTAGCTCGCAAGCGTGGAGCTGTTGAAGAGCTTTACAAAAACAAATGAGTGCACGGGTTTAACTCCATTTTTGCAGTTGCCTCAGTGCCTAGTGGCAAGGGCATATTATCAGGAATTTAAGAAACAGATGGAGGCTGACCCTACCAAGAAACTTCGTGTTGTGGTAATATATGTTATGGAGCCAATGAAGCTGTATGTGATGAGGATGAAAGTGGTTTCTAGATGAGGAAAACCTGAAGATACTTCTATGTTGACTATTCCTCGAGAGAATTCCTAGAGGCTGCTATTAGTGACTATAATGAGATGTTCCACACAGGTTATTCCACAGATGGTGACAAATTTCAAAAACTACTACAAAGATGTTTCTCTGTATGAAGAACAGGGAGCTTGATTTGCTTTATTGTTGTGAGTATGTTTTTACAGGCTTTGATGCTACTGCTTAATACCTTATGGGTGGATAAGAACCTTAAGATGAGGGCTTATTCAGGCATTTTCAAGGACAAACAGAAACTTAATTCGATCAAGACCTTGGAAATATAGTGTGTTTTTAGAAATCTTCAGAAAAGGTGGATACTGCAATTTTCGTTTTGGTGATAAGATGAGGAGGGATTGTACTGCTGAAGAGTTTTAATGACTATTATTATGGCTATGAAGGTATGATGGAAAAACTTACTAGGGCTATCAGTCTATGATTGAGGAGCTACTACAAAGTTTCCGCTTTCAGAGCCTAGGATAGAAGGTGAACAAAGCCAAAAAGAATTTATTTCTCTTTGGCGCAATCCTCCGTATGAGAAATCTTCTATCATCCTTTTGACGAATTTGAAGGAAAAGAGATTATTACTGACTGTGATTTTCAGGATTATCTTGGCAGATATCAGGATTTTGCGTGATGAGTGGAACAAAAAGAAGAAGGGAAAGAAAAAGACGGATATTGATGATATAGTTTTTGAGATTGAGCTTATCAAACAGATAGAGATAAACATCGACTATATTCTTATGCTTGTTAAGAAATATCACGATAGCCACTGTGAAGATAAGGAAGTGCTTATAACCATCAAGAAGGCAATTGACGCCAGCCCCTGAGCTTAGAAGCAAAAGCACTTATTGAAAACATTTATTTTAGGCATCAATGATGTTGATGATGTAATGGCAGAATAAGATGAGTATGTTAAGCCAAAATGCGTGAAGAAGAGCTGATGCAGATTATTGTTGAAGAAAGGCTTAAGGAAGCGGAAACAAGAAGATTTATAGAAAATGCATTTAAGTATGGAGAGATTAAACCACAGGTACAGACATTGATAAATGTATGCCTCCTGCCTCCCGTTTTGGTGGAGATAGGGCTGTAAAGAAGCAGGGCAGTACTGACAGGCTGAAATCATTCTTCCAGAAGTATTATGGAGTCAGTGGCTCTTTTTGGCACGGATGAAGTAAAAGACTACAAAAATACACTGATGATATATACGATAATCCACTTTATAAGGTTGCATACACTGCTAAGGGTTATGGAGAAAAAGAAGGAGAATAGAATTTAATGCTATGCTGAGTGCTTCTGCTCTAAATGGTGTTGAGCTTTCGCATACGCAAAAGAATTGTATGAGGTGATTTTAGATGTGGCAGCAGGTGTCAGGAATATGAAGACCTGCTTGATTGGCAATAGAGGACATCAAAACCAGATAAGAAGTACTGTGAGTATATGCACGAAAAGGAGGCAATCGTACTTGGAAGAATATATTGTGAGTTTAGAAAAAGGAATTTTTCTTTGATAGAAAATGGTTTCAAAGAGGAAGAGAAAGAGCCTTAACCGATTATAATTCTAATGATAATGAATATATCAAGAAGTTGGCATTTTTAGCATATAAATCTGACACATATCAAGTAAGGATGTATGGTGTATTTCTTTTTGATATTTATCAGAACTAGATGATATTTTAGCATTTATGAGAGACGAAGTTTCCAAAGATGACAATTGGAGAGTTCAGGAAGTATTGGCAAAGGCATTTGATGAATTTTGCAAGAAAATAGGATATGAAAAAGCACTTCCAACAATTGATGAATGGTTAAAAACAATAATCCGAATACAAGGAGAGCAGTTACAGAAGGGCTAAGAATATGGACGAGCAGACCATATTTCAAGGAAAATCTGAATGAAGCTATAGAAAGAATTGCAAACTTAAAAAGAAGATGCAAGCGAATATGTTAGGAAATCAGTTGGAAATGCTTTAAGGGATATTAGTAAGAAATTTTCCAGAGTTGATTAAACTTGAGCTTGATAGTTGGAAATTAGAAAGTAAAGAGATAAAAACAGGTTTACAAGTTGGCAAGTAAATTGATTGTATGAAAAATCTGCAGTAGTAGTAAGGGTATAGTAGATAACTGCGCATAATCAAAAATAAGCGGTATATGTAGGCAGGTATGCCAAGACCGGTTGTTATAGTTAGTGTATGATTATAATTGGCAATAGCAAAAGAGGAAGACTTCTTAAATGAACATGTTAAAGCTAAGGGGATGGCTAAAAAGTTCCAAAAACAATTTTTGATGTTGCAGAGCAATTTATTGCTAAAAATTCAGGCTATAAAGATACTATAGAATACGGTGGGGAATCCTTGATTTTATTTGAAGTAAGATTTGAAACTATTATAGTTACAAAAGATCTAAACACAATTGAAAACATTAGAGCTATAATTTGTTTTTCTCAAAAATAAAAATGAGGCATTCCAGGGGAAACTAATGATGAATTATTGCTATATATATGGAGACAGTGATGAGAAAAATCTGTATTTGGATGTAAGTGACAAAAATAAAAGTAGACTACTGTCCAACCTGTAAAAATGGTATTAAATCGTGAAGAAGCAATTATGCAGGCAGTAAAGATAGTTAAAATACGGAAAAAGAAATTTTTCTTTACTAGCTTAGATGGAGTATCGATAGCAAGCAGGCGTTTTTGAGATATATCATCAATACAATATGAAAGGAATTGAATTTATTCCGTTTGAAAGATCTGAAGGATACTATGTCTGTAAGTTTGTTAATATCATGAAAATTTGATGTTGAACAATCAAAATCAATACGAATAGAATATCAAGGTAAAGTGTCATATGAGGTCTTAGATAATGGGAAGTGCGCAATTTGTCAAAGAAGTTTTGCCATCATTACCCATTCCCATATAGAATGATCGTAGAAGATGAGGAAAATTAGAACAAAATACCTTTTATCGCAGTGATATTGAATTTGAGGAAAAAAATTATCAAAAGCCCTCTTATATGGGCTATAGATGGCATTATTCAGACATTTACAAAGAGAAAAATGCAGAATATTCTACAAAAAAATGTGGAGGGATATTTTTGGAGAAGGCGACTGTGGAAAGTAGAGAGAAAATATCAACTATTGCATTGCAAATCAGCTAAAGCCTATGAGCAATATAAAGAGGTGGGAGCGTCAATCAGGTTGGTTGAACTAATCCCTATATCTCTCACTAAGCCTCCTAAACCCCTCATAAGACCTCTCTATCACCTTAGTATCCACACAATAAGCTATCCTCACATAGCCTGGGCAGCCAAAGGCGGAGCCTGAACTAAGAGGATTCTCTCGTTCTTAGCCTTTTCAGCAAAGACCTTATCATCCTCAGGTGTTTTCATAAAGAGGTAGAAAAGCTCCATCAGGTTTTATGTAGGAAAAACCGATTTCATCAAGCATTTTCATAAGCTTATTTCTATTATTTTCATATATGCCCACATCAGTACATTCCTCCAGACACTCAGCAATGGCAAGCTGCATAAGGGATGGTGCATTTACAAATCCCAGGATACGGGTTGCAATGCCGAAAGCAGATACCATTTCATCGAAATCATCAATTTCTTTTGGAACAACCAGGTAACCTATACGCTCGCCGGGCAGTGAAAGAGATTTGCTGTAAGAATAGCAGACTATAGTGTTGTCATAATATTTAGTCAGGTAAGGTACTGTTATTCCGCCGTATACCAACCTCTATAAGGTTCATCTGAAATAAGAAATATTGTCTGCCCTGTTTCTACGCTCTTTTACTTAGAATGGCAGCTATATTTTTAATATCTTCTTCTGAATATACTACACCTGTAGGATTATTTGGAGTATTTACAATCAGAGCCTTAGTTTTTGGTGTAACAGCCTTTTTCAAGTTCCTTTGTATCAGGCTTAAAACCACCGGTTGTATTTGGCTTTAGAGTTATGAGCCTTCCACCGTAATTTCCCACATAATGCCTGTATTCACTAAAATAAGGTGAAAAGGTAATAACCTCGTCGCCGGGATTTAATATACTCTTAAAAGCCACATTTAAGCCCCCTGCAGCCCCCACTGTCATTACTATATTTCTAAATGAAAAGTCTGTACCGAACCTTTTGTTTAGGGACAGGGCGATCACTGCACAGTTTCGTAACCTGAGTTATTCATGTAACCATGCAGATAGGCAGGATTTGTTTCGTCTATAAGTTTTTGATAACACTTTTAATTTTTCGGGTGGATATACACTTGGGTTACCAAGGCTAAAGTCATATACACTGTCTTTTCCAAACTGCTCAGCCATTTTCTGTCCATCTTCAAACATAGCTCTAATTACCGAACTCCCACCTATAAGTTCCTTAATTTTAGTTCCGACCATAATTACCTCTCCTTCTACAATCAGCCTGATTTTAATTTTGAAAATTATTCTTTTTGTACCGCATTGCTATTAAAGAATTCACTAAAAATCCATATTTTCTTATTTGACACTGCTCTGTCATTATGATAACATAAAATTTCAAAAGGTACACTTGTAATTTAAATTTGAGGTAAAAATGAAGGTACTGATAGCAGAAGATGATTTTGCAAGTAGAAAGTTTATGCTTAGATTTTTGAAAAATACGGTGAGTGTGATGTAACAGTAGATGGAAGGGAAGCTGTTGAGGCGTATACTATGGCAGTTGAAATGGATGAGCCTTATGACCTTATCTGCCTTGATATAATGATGCCTGAAATGGACGGTCATCAGGCACTTAGAAGAATTAGAAAGATAGAGGAAGAAAATAATGTACCTGACGATGAGAAGGTTAAAATAGTTATGACAACAGCTTTGAGTGAAACCAGACATGTGACGAAGGCTTTTCGAAAAATGGCTGTACTGCCTATGCAGGAAAAGCCTATCAATCAGGAAAAACTTGAGATCATGCTGAAAAAATTTGATTTAATTGAAGAATAATTATGATACTGTTTTAGATGATGAAGCCTATATTTATAATCATCATGAAGATGAAAAAGAATCTGATAAATGGAAGAAGATGAACAGCAGACAGAAGCTTGCCTACTTTAACGATTATTATCGAAATAAGGTAATTATTATTCTAATTGCAGTAGGACTTCTTGCATCGCTTTTTCATACAATTTTGTCACCACGCCCCGAAGTTGTGGTTTCTATTGCTGTAATCAATGATTATTGGGATGAAACCGGGATGGAAAAAGCTTAGGAGGACTTATCAAAAATACCTCGAACTTACGGAGGGTGAGAAGGAAATTCAGATTGATGACAGCTATTTTCTACAGGAAACAGGCCTTGGAAATGAAGCAGCAAATACACAGAGGCTGGTAGCAAAAATGGCAGCCAGGGGACATCAATGTAATAATAGCAGATAAGACTAAATTTGAAGAATTTGCTGAAAGCGGTACTTTTTAAGCTTATCTGAGATAGGGCAAATGCCGGTTCATACAAGAATATTACTGTGTCAGACGGATATGGCATCAGTCTTAAGGAAGTAGATTGTTAAAAGGGCTTGGCAGTACTCAAAAAGGAGATGGTTTTAGGGATTTTTGTGAATGTAGATAACAAAAGATTACGAATATCTGTCAAAAAGTAATTAAGTATATGTTACAAAAATCTTAAAATATAAAAATAGCTTAAATACGCTTGACAATTGGTATCAGCAAACTTATACTCATTTTGCTAAGATATTTAGCAGCAGTGACAGATAAGCAGTTGAATTTGAAATGAGGTAGTGATGAGTAGTAATCAATATAGAAGTAATAGAAATCCATACCGAAAAAGAAGACGCAATGAGAATAGAGGGCTGGTTGCCATAGTAGTAGTCACTATAATGGCTGCAGGCATAATGGGAGCTTATGGTGTAATAAACCTTTTTACGGGAGGCAGTTCTTCATCAGCTAAGACGACAGTTTCTGCAGTTCAGGTAGATGAAAACAGCAGTGTAGCTTTGGGCAGCAGTGCTTCATCAGAAAACATGTCCACAGTGCAGACGGCTTCTCAGTCAGGGAGCAGCCTGAGTACGGAAAAATAACGACACAGACAGTGTGGTGGCCAAGACGGATGATAAAAAAAGAAGAAAAGGCGGATATTATGATTTAGTGACAGCCACAAAAGAAGATGAAGAGGCTTATTATAAAGATACTGTTTTTATCGGAGATTCAAGGACGCAGGGATTACAAATAAATGCAGGACTTAAGAGTCCGGATTTCTTTGCAGGACGAGGGTTGAATGTAAAAAATGCCCGTACTGAAAAAAAGTAGTAAGGAATGCCAAGGGTAATTCTGTTACCGTAATAGATGCCCTAAAAGATAAGAAATACAAAAAGGTATACATTTGTTTCGGTATAAACGAACTGGGCTGGCTATATACAAATATTTTTGCAGATGAATATAAGAAGACTATAGAGGCTGTAAAGAAAAATTCAGCCGGATGCTGAGATAGTAGTTCAGGGAATTTTGCCAGTGACTGAAAAGAAGTCCAAATCAGATAAAATCTTCAATATGAAAAATGTAAAGAAGTTCAATAAGGTAATCAAGAAGATGGCGGAAGAAATAGAGGCTGTATATGTAGACAACTCTCCTGCGGTATCTAACAGCAAGGGATATCTTCCAAAAGATGTTACGCCTGATGGGATACATATGAATAGGGATTATTGCAAGCGGATACTTGCTTATATCGTAAATATGAATTATTAAGAATGAGGTTAAGAAAATGAAAAAGAGAACAAACAAAATGAAGATGTTAGCAGCTTTGACAGTGGTTACACTTACAGCATCTGCTGTATTATATGGCTGTGGTGGGAACAGTGATTCTAAGACTGCAAGCAGTAAAGCAGGCTCCGGTGCGGCTGTGTCATCAGCAAAGAGCAGTCAGGCTGCTGCGGTGGATGTAACCAAGGTAGCGGACAGGCTTAAGAATGAGATTACATATAATGATAAGCTTGCAGAACCAGAGGCTGAAACTATTGATATTCTTTACCCGGACCGCCAAAGGATAAGATAAAGGCTATGAAGATTTATGTATCAAGTTCAGGTGGAACAGCAGAAGAAATTGCCGTCTTTGAAGCAAATGATGAAGATACTGCTAAAACCATTGAGACAAAAGCTTAATGAAAGAATTGAAACTCAGAAAGCAAGTTTTAAGAACTATGTACCGGAAGAACTGAAGCGTCTTGAAAAAGGCCTTTGTTATTAGAAAAGGAACTATGTATACCTTTCAGTTTCAGCTGATCCGGATAAGGCTAAGAGCATTATAGAAGAGAATTAAACCCAAAATTTATGGGAGCAGGTTCGTACCGAAAGGAGCGTTCCTGTCCTCATTATTATATATTGGAGAGAATTATGATATTTGCAGTAGATATGGGAAATAGCAATATAGTTCTTGGATGTCTGGAGGGCAAAAAGAACTTAGTAGTTTGAAGAGAGGCTTTGCCACCAATATGGGGAAGACAAGCCTTGAGTATGCTATCATATTTAAGAATTTATTTGATCTCTATGGAAAAACACCCTACAGAGGTAGAGGGCTGTATAATTTCATCAGTAGTACCACAGCTTACAGATACAATAGCGGATGCGGTAAGGAAGGTCTGTGGTAAACAGGCATTAATAGTTGACCGAATAAAGAACGGGATAAATATAATAATAGATAACCCGGCACAGCTTGGAGCTGATCTTATTGCAGGTGCTGTTGCGCCCTTGATGAGTATGAGCCGCCATTTATCATTATAGATTTAGGTACAGCTACAACCTTTAGCTATATAAATGAGAAGAAACAGTTCAAGGGAGGTGCTATAATGCCCGGAGTTGTGACCGCTCTAAATTCACTCGTAAGCGGTACTTCACAGCTTATAAGAATCAGCCTTGAAGCCCCAAAGAAAGTGATAGGCAGCAATACAATAGATAGTATGAAGAGCGGCACCATATACGGAAATGCCGCAATGATAGACGGAATGATAGAAAGAATCGAAGAAGAGATGGGGAAAGAACTTCTAACTATAGCAACGGGAGGACTTGCAAAACTGGTTGTTCCTTATTGCAAAAAGAAAATAGTTGTTGACGATTCACTGCTGATAAAAGGGGCTTGGACTAATTTCACGAGAAGAACAGAATATAAGAATTAGTGAAATAATTGTGTATTACTTGCAATTAAGGTTGTGTTAAGATATAATTGTATACAATGAAATTAAAGCTAATGAGTTAGGGAAAAGGAAGTTGAATGGACGAGAATAAGAATAAAAACCCGGTGATGATAATTCCGGAGGTGGAATGAATAAAAAGGCCGGACTCATTACTATTATAGCGACGATTGTCATATTTTGACCTTCATCTACGGAATGCAGCTTATAAAAACAGGGAATCAACAAAGAGATAACCCTACAATGAGTTTGTTAAGATGATAGATGACGGCAAGGTGGAATCAGTATTATTGAAGCAGGGGAAAAATAGAAATTACACCTAAGTCTTCAGCAAATGAAATCTATACTCCTACTTATTATACAGGCTATATCGGTGATAACGATCTTGCAGAAAAGGCTCTTAAAGGCTAATGTAAAGTAAGTTCTCCTGTGGCGGATGCCTCTCAGGGTATACTTGAGTTCTTTGCTATACATCCTTCCTCTTGTGGGAATCTGGGTGGTGATGTACCCTGCTTTACCGTTCATTTTCTAAGAATGCAGGCGGTATGATGGAGTAGGAAAAAGCAATGCCAAGGTCTATGGAGAAGCGTACAGGCATTACTTTTGCAGATGTAGCAGGTGAGGATGAGGCCAAGGATTCACTTCGAGAAATGGTTGACTTCCTTCACAATCCTAGAAAATACGCTGAAATAGGAGCCAAACTTCCTAAGGGAGCCCTTCTTGTAGGACCTCCGGGAACAGGTAAGACCTCCTTGCAAAGGCAGTGGCGGGAGAGGCAAATGTACCTTTCTTCTCACTTTCAGGCTCTGACTTCGTGGAAATGTTCGTAGGTGTAGGTGCTTCAAGAGTAAGAGATTTATTTAAGCAGGCACAGTATGGCTCCTTGTATCATTTTCTATAGATGAGATAGATGCCATAGGTAAGAGCAGGGATTCTAGGGCATGGTGGCGGCAATGACGAGCGTGAGCAGACATTGAATCAGCTTCTTGCCGAGATGGACGGATTTGATGCCAAATCAAAGGGAGTGGTTATACTTGCAGCCACAAACCGTCCTGATGTGCTTGATAAGGCTCTTCTTCGTCCGGGACGATTTGACAGAAGGGTTATAGTTGACCGCCCTGACCTTATAGGAAGAATTGCCATCCTTAAGGTGCATAGCAAAGATGTACTTATGGATGACACGGTAGATTTGGATGCAATTGCGATGGCTACGGCAGGAGCGGTTGGTTCAGACCTTGCAAATATGATAAATGAAGCTGCCATTATGGCGGTAAAGGCAGGCCGTAAGAGTGTAGGACAGGCCGACCTTTTTGAAGCTGTTGAAGTTGTCATAGCCGGAAAAGAAAAGAAGGATAGGATACTTGGCAAGGAAGAAAAAGCGTATAGTTGCCTTCCATGAGGTAGGACATGCACTCACAACAGCATCTATGAAGAATGCAGATCCTGTACAGAAGATAACAATAGTGCCTAGAACAATGGGCTCTCTGGGATATACGATGCAGCTTCCTAAGGAGGAAAAATTTCTTCAGAGTAAGGAGGAGCTTGAGACTGACATCGTGACCTTCCTTGGTGGAAGAGCAGCAGAAGATGTGGTATTTAACTCTATTACTACAGGTGCAAGCAATGATATTGAGCGGGCTACTGCTATTCTTCGCTCTATGATTACCCAGTATGGTATGTCGGATAAATTCGGTATGGTAGGACTTGAGTCAGTAGAAAACCGCTATCTCGATGGAAGAGCAGTGCTTAACTGTGCAGATGAAACTGCTGCTAAGATAGACGAAGAAGTAGCAAAGCGTATGAAAGAATACTATGACAGAGCAGTGAATATTATCAGGGAAAACAGAGATGCACTTGATAAGATAGCGGAATACCTTATTGAGAAGGAAACAATTACAGGTAAGGAATTTATCAGGATGTACAGAGAGATAAAGGGACTTCCTGAGCCTGAGGAGAGAGAGAAGAGGGCTCTGATAAGGAAGAGGAGATTAAACAGGAGACAGTTGTAGAAAATATTAAAATAAACACGGAAGACCCTGTCAAGAAAGATGCTATAATGAAAGAGTAAATCAAAATTTGTAAAATATCTATGTAAAGAACTTAGGCTTTAGGGTATAATAGGCTTAAGTTCTTTTGGCTTGTATTTAAATAGTGGTAAAAAGTGTTGAAAGTATAAAAATCATCCAGAGTCTGCTGTTGGAAGAAATTTTTATCTTCTGACACCCATATCTATGATGGATATTAAAGGGAGAGAATACTAGGAAGATTTTACACTTAGAAGATTCGGTAAGCAAGATGGTGAAATCCGACGGGTTTTATTATCCTGTGGAATAAAGTCCGAGGATATAGTTTGGGTGACAAACCTTATGGACGGAATAGATAAGTTAAAGGAAGTCTGGGGAAAAAGGGAGAAATTTGACTTAGCCATTACAGATATGTACTATCCTGAAGAACCGGGGTTACGATGGAAAGAAACCGGAGATAAATTTGTGAAGTTTGTAAAAAGTGAACTGGTTAAATCTTCCGATTATCATATGTTCATCAAAGAATGTAAAGGATGGAAGTGTGTTTGGCTGTGTATGGTTTGTATATATTAGCAACTGGGAGATGGAGTTAAGAGCTATGATTGAAGAATTGAAGTAATTTGGAATACTGATAAAAATATTGCACTTAAACCTCATTGTGTTAAAATCCCAACTATCAGGTTGATTTTTGTATGCGTGTATACAATAATCTATGTAGCTGGAGAATTTATTGATATGATAATATGGTAACTCAATAAGGAGGATGAGCATAAGAATAGGATTACTGGGCTCATGGCAATCTGTCACGAGGAGTAGAAAGTAATATTGCAGAATGCTGATATGGACTTAGTGGCTGTATTTACGAGAAGGAACCCTCGACGCTGTAAAAACCCAAGAGCGGTGTGCCTGTATTTGAAGTATCAGAACTTGAAAATTATAAGAATAAGATTGATGTGTTGGTGCTTGGAGGCGGAAGTGCAACAGATCTTCCTGCCCAGACACATCTGAGTATGTAAAGCATTTTAATGTTGTAGACAGTTTCGACACCCACGCAAGAATACCTGAAACATTTTGAAAATGTTGATAAGGGCAGCAAAGGCAGCGGGTAAGGTAGGAATTATATCTGTAGGCTGGGATCCGTATGTTCTCCTGCTTAGAATGATATCCACATCCGTCCTTCCTGAAGGAGAAAAATTATACTTTTCTGGGAGCAAGGTGTGTAAAGTCAGGGGGCATTCTGATGCTATTAGAAGGATAAAGGGAGTAAAGGATGCAAGACAGTACACCATACCTGTAGAAGAGGCTGTCAACAGAGTTAGAAAGGGCGAGAATCCTACCCTCTCCACAAGAGAGAAACACACAAGGGAATGCTTTTGTAGTAGTGGAGGAAGGTGCTGATAAAACAGTTATTGAGAGTGAAATAGTAAACTATGCCAAACTATTTCAGTGATTACACTACCACAGTTCATTTCATCTCTGCAGAGGAAATGGAAAGAGACCATAGGACTGCCTCATGGCGGATTTGTGCTTAGGAAGCGGTGTAACAGGTTTTAACAAAGAAAATAAACACATTATAGAATACAGATTAAAGCTTGACTCAATCCGGAGTTTACCGGTTCGAGTTATAGCGGCTATGCCAGGGCGGCTTATAGGTTAGCAAAGAGGGATGAGTGGATGCAAGACGGTGTTTGACATTGCACCGGCCTACATTAGTCCCTCTAAGTGGTGAAGAATTAAGCAAAGAGTATGTTATAATTAATGATGATTGTTATTTTTGAATGGAGGCAGAGGGCTGTCAAATATTGTTGACAGCCCCATTATTATCGAGAAGATATTCAGCTTATCCTTTTCTTATATCAGTTATGAATTAAGGTATTATAGTATGGGGTAAGGTAAAAATAAAGAAACAATTTTTCTGAATAATATAAATAAAATAAACACTAACATAATATTTTTCTATATAAAATTGATATCAGAAAAATAATAATAATTAATAAAAATAGTATTGACAAATATTAAAAATCATGATATCCTATAGTCAATAAAACAAAGAACATACAGAGAACAGCCAGTGAAGATAGGCTGGGTATGAAATATTAAAAAGATAGGTGGTGTTTCAATGCACAGTTTAGAGGAGATAGTGAGGAAATGGAGAATGAAGATATAGTTTAAGTAAGTTAAACATAGATTACATTAGACCATTTGGTTTAACAAAGATAAGGTAACTGATAGAAATATGCGAAAAGAGAGGCACAGTCCACCAGAAGCATAATAAGGAAAGTTAATAAAGCAGATTAAAAATGTAGATATGAGATGAACCTTCTGATATAGAGGGTTCATCTGTCAATAATGATGTGGGTGTCACGTATTTGACACCCACTCGATACAGTGATTGCTACAGCTGCGCTGGCTAATCCTTGCAAAAATATTCGTATTTTCGCTCATGCAAAAATGGCTACTTACTCATATGCGTGTCAAAGATACTAAATTTTCACAGCAAGCTTGCAAGAGAATTTTATACTTTTGACACTTTTAGATCATAAAAATATAAGTATCAAAAAGAATTTATACTTTTGACACTTATATTTTGTAATTAGTTAACAGGAATGGTGATGTTGCATTAGATAGTCACACCATAAATCATAGTCAGAACTATTTAAGTGTAAGCCGTCTGAAGAATTAAATTGGTTCAAATATCCCTCTTCATCTGTGAAAGCTGAAAATACATCCAAATAAATCAGCTTTTTCACCATCACACCTGGATTGTAAAGGCATTTCTTTCACATACTCTCTCATTGTTATAATGATTAGATCACGAAGTTCTTTATTTTTGTTACCCGAGTATGGATTGTATATAGATAACTGCATTCTGGCTGCAGGGGCTTGAATTTCTCTTACAGCATCAAAAACTGGGTTTCAAAATCTTCTAAAGGTACCATCGCTGCGTCATTTACACCTATCATAATGTAGACCTTTTAAACTGTCTTAATGATAGAGTTTGGGTTAGCGTAAGATTAGTTTCTTCATCAAGGGCAGGGTACATAAAAGAAGGAATTGACACTGATACCGGTTCTGCAAAATAGGCAGAGTTATTAAAACTCCAAATGCCCTAAGGCCGACTGTACGGCTGTCACCAGGAAGACGGCATCGTCAAAAGTAAGAAGCATCTACATCAGTACAGGTTTTTCTTGGACGGAAGCAGGGTTTTCTATAGTAGAGCTAACGGTATCCTTAGTATTTTTAGGCTCTTCAACCTTCTCCCGCCCTTTGATACAACAACTTCTTCAGCGCCTGTATTTATGGCTTCATTCACTATGTTATAGGCTTTTAATGGCTACTCTATAGCCCCAAGTTCAAGGACTATGGCAGCTACAAGTGCGATTATAATAATTTTAATTTTCTTTTTTCATATGTCTTTTTAGAATTCTCAATAAGCTCCTTACCATATTCCGGTTCCGCTCCGGTCTGACTTTCAGGTAGAGGGTAGTTTGATTTCTACCGTTTTTCTTAGAGGTATAAAGTGCAATATCAGCTTTTTCAACCTCTTTATTTAAGGAAAGTCCGGTTTCAATAAGTGTAACACCGACACTGGAGAGTTAGATGCAGTCTCATTCCTGTTTCCGCATTTGCAATATTTGTCGATAAAGTTTTAAGACTGGCAACGGGATCACTTATGTTGGAAAAAGAATACACCTATAAATTCGTCACCACCCCATCTTTGCAATAAACCATCTTCGCCGACATAATCGGTAAGTGCAGAGGCGATGAAAGACATGCCTCATCTCCAGCCTTATGTCCAAGGTGTCGTTTATGGTTTTGAAAAAGTCAATATCTATTAGGAAAAAGATGACCATCCTCCAGCAGATGCTGTTTTGAAAAATAATCAAATCTTGCCATAAATGACTTTCGGTTCATAATCTTTGTCAATTCATCTAAAGTAGCCAGTGAAATGATATACGATTACGGTATTGGATATTGTATTTATTATGACAGCAATCATAAATAAAAAGCAATACAGCATATAAGCTGTAAAAAGAGCTGGTTTTGATTATTTTTCATAATATAGCTGCGCTTCCGTATATCAACAAGATACCAGTTAAATGTTTCCAAATATCTGAGTTCACAGAAGCGTTTATTTATATTAAACAATCCATCACTTATCCATTTTCTCTGTAACAGCACCTTCAATTGGAATCAGTTTAATGTCGGTGTTATGGAAGATGCCGCCTTTAAAATATATTAGAGCCCACAGAATGGAATATTCTTTAGACATCATAACATTTCCATCCAAGTCTGTGAAGGCAATTCCAACATTATATTCATTTTCAAGTTCTATAATGCTGTTTTCCATAACAGAAAGATTTATGCTTATGCCAATTGAACCAAGAGTCTGCCCGTTGGTGTTTTAAGCCTGTAAATGATGAGCATGGATACATTGTCATCACCAAGCCTGGACTTAAAAGGATTGAGAGTGAACTGATACTGTAAAAGATGATGACATAAAGTCATAAAGCCATCTGTCTTCAGTGTTTTGTTTTGACATTTTTAAGTTCACGCCATCCTGATAGTAGATGTTTCATTTTGCCTTTTGAGGCATAGAAGACAAAATTGTAATTATTTCATGTAATAGGTATTAAGGTAGTCATATAGCTATGTATTCGGAATCGTTGGCAAAGTCGGTTTCTCTCTGCCCAATCTATGACAAAAAGAATTTTCAGCCATAGCTTTTGCGCTGTATACAGAAGCTACCATACTTGATTCTATCTCGCTATGTGCATCTCATGAGCTGTTAAACTCGGTGGCTTGTTCCACAAAAGCACCGGTGTTCTTAAAACTTGAGGATAGTAAACATAACAGCACTGGCGGAAAAGGCTACAACAATAACCATACAGATTAGAATGACCTGCTTTTGAGGAATTTAATTTTTATCCATGTCTTCACCTCTATTAAGTGTTATAATTATATTTTTCGCTATGTTTTTAACAGAATTGTAAATATTAAAAAGCACTGGAGCCATCATCAAATATGACCCAGTGCCTCTCATATAATAATTGGTTTTATTCCTGAGTAATAGCCCTGTTGGGTATAGCTTCTTCGCAAGCGCCACAATCTATACAAGCAGAACCATCTACTTCATAATGTACAGAACCTCTGAAATACATTCTACAGGGACAGACAGAAGCACAAGCGCCACAGTTAATACACTCATCACTAATTACGATATGCTATTGGTATTTACCTCCTAAATTTAATATACTGACTAACAGTATACATAGGTTAAGGAGTTTTTACAAGAGAATTTTATTAAAACCTCAAATAATTTACTAAAAATCAGTTAATTTGGAAAATGAGTATTATTTTCAAATTTGCCCATATTTTTAAGTATCGCCTTTATTCTTTCGGTAGGGCTTAAAAGCTCACTGATGAGAAGAACTGATGGTTTAGTTTATCTATAATCAGAGCTACATATTTACTCATATCTGCGCTTATGTAATAAGGGCGGCTAAGAAGTTCAGGAGTCTGCATACAAGGTTGGTAGTGATTACCTTTATGATGAGTCCGTTTCATAGGCAGCATCGAATCTGGCAAGTCCGTCTGTAGAACAAACCAAAGGTAGAGGCTACGAAGATACGGCCTGCATTTCTCTTCTTTAGTTCTGTGGCTACATCAAGCATACTCCACCGAGGAAATCATATCATCCACTATGATAACATCCTTTCCATCAAGCTTTCTACCGAGATATTCGTGAGCAACTATAGGATTCTTACCGTTTACTACGGTTGCATAGTCACGGCGCTTGTAAAACATACCTACATCTACCCGAGTACTCCTGCAAAGTAAACAGCTCTATTCATTGCACCTTCGTCAGGGCTGATTATCATCATATTATCAGCGTCCATCTTTATATCCGGAACATTCTTTAAGATACCCTTGATGAACTGGTAAGTAGGCATGATAGTATCAAAGTTATTAAGAGGGATGGCATTTTGTACTCTAGGATCATGTGCATCAAAGGTGATAATGCTGTCTACTCCCATGTGAATAAGTTCTTGAAGAGCAACAGCAGCAGTCAAGGGATTCTCTTCCGGAGCGCTTGTGCTGGACGGCCTCATAGAGAAAAGTATGATTACAGTTATTCGATGTGCTTTTCCGGCACAAGCCTGAATTACTCGTTTAAGATCCTGGTAATGATCATCCGGTGACATATGATTCTCGTAGCCGTTCATGTTGTAAGTAATACTGTAGTTGCATACATCAACAAGGATATAGAGATCAAAACCTCTTACGGTACTGGTGATTACACATTTGGCTTCACCGCTTCCAAAGCGTGGGAATTTAGCGTCAACATGATAAGATTCCCTTGATAGCCGGAAAATGCGAGAGGAGGTAGTGTTCGTTATTTCTTCCATTTCTCCAGTCCACTATGTAATCTTCTACGGTGCTGCCAAGCTTTGTGCAGCCTCTTCGTGAAATGATACCAAGTATCTCCCACGGGGATAGTCTCGATATAATCTTCTCTTTTGGCATTGTTCTTCCTCCTTATCTGTAAGGTAAATATGTATTTATGATTATCACCTTGAGGTGCTTAATCCCTATAGATCTCATCCTGATATCATCTCCTGTCAGTTTCAGAAACTTATACAAGTCGCCAGTCTTGATGCGGTCACTATAGTTCCGCTTTTTATATAAACCGACCCAATTAGAAGAGAGTAACGGTAGGTTTGTTGTGCAGTATTCTTTCATTTTATGCAATCAAAGAGCTTTGATGTGGTGAAAGCATTGGAAACTTCCGTGCCGACATCGTCAAGCACAAGTAAATCACAGCTGAATATAGGCTCAGTAGATGGTGGAACCTTGCCATCATCACCGTCATCCCTAAGGAAAGGTATAATCTCAAATATATTAAAACCTGAAGGCTGTTAAAAACTACTGAATGTCCGCTTCGATAAGAGAATTGGCAAGACAGGAGGCGAGAAAGGTCTTGCTCTACGCCAACGCTGCCATAAATTACGAAATTGCGGGCATTGTTTTTCGAAGTCATCATGCTTTTTAACCTTGAAAAAGGCATCCAGGGCATTTTTCCTTGAATTTCGCTCTGTATCTTTGTCAAAAATCATTTTCAGGGTAGTATTTTTCATTAAATCCCTAAAATCAGCAGTTTCACTCGGCCATCATATAAATATTTTTTTACCTGAACAACTCTGATTTAATGCCAGCCGTTTGAAACAATCACATTTTACATCGTTTATAAAACTCTGTGTCCTTGCAAAGTGGACAATCATATATATGAGCAAGATAGTCTCAGCTAAAAGCCGTTATCTAAAAAGGAGCTGCTCTCATTAAATATTGCCGATTTTTGTCAAGCTCTGCCTTTTGCAAGTGCATACTCACTGCTATTAAGAGATAAGGCATCTGTTGCAAGTTTTGCAAAGTCTGTTATTATTTCATCATTTAGCTGTTTAGTTCAGGTACCTGATCAAATACTCTTTTGTACTGGTTTTATGAATAGTTGCATTCTTATACCGTATACTGTCATATTCACGCATACAGCTTCATAGCTACTCAGAGTTAGTTAATCCCATAAAATCACCCTAATATTATAAAAAGATTTATTAAAATATGCAAGCAGATTACAAATGTAAAGAAAATTAATGCAAAAATTTTTGCAATTAGCTATAATATTCTGAAAATATTGAGGATATTTCTGATATCAATTAAAAATGATCCGAAATAAACCAGAATTATCCCTGTCATAGGCTATTAAGCCCTTTTATGCACGGTATAGCAGGATAAACAGCCTTTTATTTAATAGATTAAGCTGCAGTAATGTAAGGTCTTCCATCCTATCACTGCTGATTCTCTTTGCTCAAAATTGTTAAAACGGTTGTTTACAGGCTTTGGAACAGAGCCGTTCACCAATCCCTTTGAAGTGCTGTTTTGTCATATAATGAATTTTATCTGTTCTTTTTACACCCTCTAAATCCGTTACTCCGTTGTTCAGCCAATTTTTGAGGATACCGTCAGTATACTTTAAAATCAGGCTTTTGAAAGCTGTAAGAGGAGTACGGTTGCAGGCTTCAGCCACCATTTCAGCAGGCATATTGTAAGAAATGAAACCACCTGTCTATATATTGTTTTTCTGAGGTACCTGGAAGCCTGGAGAGTCCAAAGGACTTCATAACAACAGAGTTTTCGCATTGAAGTCTGTCGGCCTCAGCCTTTGCGGCGTCCACAGTCAAAATATCCTTATCAGCCCAAGCAAGAGCGACACTCTGTAGTGTAGCTGAAACGATTGATGCCCTTGGTGAGGCAACAGTATTCATATAGATAAATGATTAATTCGGTTGTAAATTTCAGCCTTTCATTTAATTCACAGAGAAATCTATTTCGAGCGGATAGAATTCCCTGCAAGATCTCCGGCCTTGAAATTACCTGTTTAAGGTCTAAAAACACTGTCTGTATTTACTGCAGGTTCTATAAAAGACGGCTTCGATCGTAATTATTGTATGAATGTTTATCCTAACATCGTCTTCATTAACCTCTTGAGAGTCAGAACATAGTGTCTCAGATCCACTTACTAAGGCATCATCCGATATGTTTATAGAAGTTATCTGATTGTCATCATCTCTTGTGACCTTAAATATTCCATGGGTTTCCCAATAAGTTATGGAACGCATAATGTCCTTTTCGCTATCGTCAAGAAAATCACAGGCTGAACTGATGGAAAACACTGTGTTTCTGGAGAATAGTACATAAGGTACAAATAAAATTGATATGTGAAGCATTTGCATCGCTCATAGAAACGCTAATGAAGGCATTGGAAATGATAGTTGCACTGGTATTTATAGTTGCATTTAAGCTGATTTTAGACATAATATCCTCCGCATTTACTACATTTATTAAGGAGTATATCACAAGATGATTAAAAATAAAATAGAGGACAGCAAGGGAATATCCGGATAAAAATGTGGATATTGTGGATAACTCTGTGATTGCTTTTATAGAATAAGGTTTAAGGATGAAAAGAGTCTGTGGATAAAAATGAAGAAGATAATTTCAAAATCCACAACATCATAAGAAATTTCCGTTGTGATATTGTGATAAAATTTATTTTAACATATCTTCTCCGACTTTACTATATCTCCAGCGCCCATAGTTATCAACAGGTCGCCTGGTTTACAAGTGTGGATGAAGAAAAATTTTCGATTTCTTCAAAAAGCTTTTCATATGCCTCCCTGTCCATTATTGGACATTAGTCTCTTATATTGTCTGAAGAAATATTTCGGGATTTTCCTCTTTGCACAAATCTCGGCGAATACAGTTATATCAGCCAGACAGTCATTGGCAAACCTCTATAAGAAGGGCGGTGTTCTGGAATATAGGTGGCTGGAAGGGCAACAATGAGGCGGTTATGCTTAACCCGCTTTGCAGCTTCCAAAGAGTAGCTCGATTTCGGTAGGATGGTGGGCATAGTCATCTACTATATAGCCGTCTCTTCACCCTTGTACTGAAAGCGGCGTTCTGTACCCTGTGTATTTCTTTTAATCCGCGTTTAATTATATCAAAGGGCTATTCCGTCTTTGTGATGTCGGAAGGTTCAAGAGAAGCACGCTATTACAAGAAGGGAGTTTGACACATTGTGTTCACCGGTAACAGATAGTTCTATACGCCCCTGTCTTCACCATTTACAAAAAGATTATAACTTGTACAGCCAAAAATTGTTATAGGTGATATTTTTAGCAGTATAATCGGGCTCTTTGCCGTTTATGGCTCTAAGGCCGTATTTTTATAATTCTTTATTTGCCTATCCGGAATAAGTTTTATCAACATCTTCAATTTCATTGTTAATGACAAGAAGCCCTGTTTCCGGTAAAAGGCCAATAAATTTAATGAAAAGACAGTCTTTCATTTTCAAGAGTACCAAAAGAAGTCCAGATGCTCAGCTTCTACATTTAGAACTCATGGCTGTAGTCGGGGTAAAGTGTAAGAAACTATTGGCATATTCACAGGCTTCCATAATGAAGTTTTCAGACTTGCCAAGCCTCATATTACCGCCAATCCCACTGAGTATGCCGACAGAATGTGGTTAGCCAAGCTCTGCCTCCAGACACATAGGACATAGATGGAGGTGGTGGTTGTCTTGCCGTGTGTACCGGAAACAGCAACAGCATTTTTATAATGGCTCATTATCTGACCAAGGCATTCAGCCCTCTCGCAAGCATAGGTAAACCAAGCCTCTTTGCCCTTTAACAAATTCAGGATTATCTTCATGAATGGCGGCAGTGTACACTACAAGGCCTATATCGGAAGTGAGGTTTTTACCATCCTGAGAATAATAAACAGTGATTCCGAGTCTTCAAGTCTTTTTAGTTACAGCGGACTTGTGTAGGTCGGAACCCGAAACCTTAAAACCCTTATCGAGGAAGAGTTCAGCTATTCCACTCATGCTTATCCCGCCAATTCCTATGAAATAGACGGGAGCGGAGTTGTTTTAGTCTAATTTATGTAATTATACCTCTTTTGATGAATATGAATTTTTGTAATTGCATTATAGCATAAATGATTTATTTAGGCAAAAAAAATACTGTGATTTAGCCTGAATTATTTACGAAACATCTTGGAAATACCGTAATTAAGCCCCACCAAACTGATGCAGGTACTGACCATATAAAACCATATCTATTAAATGACTATATGGTCATTTTAACAACAATAAATGGTCACAAGATATACAAAAGAATCTATAAAACCCATAATTAATCCATATTAATGTCAATAGCACTAATGTCCAAAAATGTTATAATGATAGTTCAGAATTAGAGGGCAGATGGAATGGATGGTGGTTTCATTTAAACTCCAATTTTAACTTGAAACGCAGTGACAGAAAACAATACTGTCAAGTCAGAAGGAGGTCATATATGAATATTACAGACATTAGAATCAGAAAAGTTGCCAAAGAGGGCAGCTGAAGGCTGTTGCTCCATAACAGTTGACGGTGAGTTTGTAGTTCATAAACATCAAGATTATTGATGGCGACAAAGTCTTTTTATAGCAATGCCTAGTAGAAAGACTAATGATGGCGAGTAATATGATATTGTCATCCTATTAACCAGAGAGACAAGAGAGAGGCTTCAGAATTCAATTGTAACGGAGTTCCAAAATGGAAATTGATGAATTTCCAGTGAAGGGAAGAAGTTAGTAATGGTAAGGTTAGGGCAGGTGAGATAAGTGATGGGAGGTCGTAGACCTCTCTCTCATTTTTATGCTATTTTATTGTTTTGAAGGAAGATGATGTTAAAATAATCAATAGACTCATATAATTTTGTGAAAAGCAGGAAAGAAGGATATTTATGTATATAATTTGCAGGATTGGGGGAATCCGGATAGGAAATGCGCCGGCACGCGCCACAACATCGGATTTGTTCTTAGACCTCATTTATCGAGATAAATATAATATTTCCCTCGTCAAAAACAGGATTTAAGTCAAAAGCTCGGACAGGGTTTATGTGATCGGAGAAAAGGTTCTCCTGTGAAACCGCAAACCCATAAGGAATCTTTCGGGTGAGGCTGGCAGGTGAAGCAGTCCACTTTGCTACAAGGCTGATGCTGTTAGTGAAACTTATCATTGTTCAGGATGATATAGACCCTTGAAACCGGGAAATATAAGAATTGAGGTCTAAGGGCAGTGCAGGCAGGCTGGGGCATGTGCAGCGTAATTTCACATATAGAATGGAGTGAATTTGTCCGTATCAAAGGTCGGAGTTGGGGGTAAGCCAGATGGCCGATGCTTGTGACCATGTTGCCGTCCAGGTTTTGACAGAGATACTTGAGCCGCTTTATAAGAAAGGTTATAGAAAAAGGCGGGAGAGGCAATTGAACCGTTATGAAAGAGGGAGCAGAGGCACATGAATAAGTATAACGGGATGAAGATAGAAGTTTAAGGAGATGAAATGAACTTAATAACAGAGCCGCTTTTAGAGTCAAGAGGTAAAAGAGGCAGTAAATCATATTGAGAAAAGAAACTTCCCATACTTATTACAGGCTGCATGGATGCCGAGCAATATAATCAGAAACTTTGTCCTCTGCTGCAGGCAGACATATGAGGGTATTGTATTATGATGAAATAAGGGCTAGAGAGTGCAGGCGATATGAAGCTCTATGATAAAAAGCTGTGTTATATCCGGCTAAGGATATAAATGTTCTTTTCGCTGATATACATGGTAATGCAATTGTAAGTGGAAGACTGGAAGTGTTGAAGAGGTTGAGTGAAGATGAAGCTTCAACTATTGTTTTTGACTTAGAGGCAGGCGCGACGAGAGTGCTGCCGCTTCTCCTATGTGAAAGAAAAGATTGTGAAGCTGTCTGTAGGAGATAGTTACGATATCACGGGGCTTGGGGAGAGTCTTGGTCTGAACTGGGCTTTGAAAAAGACCTCTCGTGGTTTCAGGAAGGGCTCGGTTTGCGGTGAGGGGAGATATGTTTGATGTTTCCATTAACTCAAAGAAACGCCCTTTCAGGCTGGAGTTTTGGGGTGATGAGACAGGATTCTATAAGATGCCTTTTGATGCGAAGCAGCAGATCAATAGAAAATGTGGATGAACTTTTAGTTTATCCGGCAACGGAGACGGTTAGTAGACAGAAGAAAGAAAGCTTGCGGGACTTAAAAGATTAAATCGGGAAAAAGGAAGAGGTAGGACAAGAAATTAAGAGCTGAATGAAGACTGAAGAGGCTACAAGGCTTAACTCTGTAGTTGAGGAATTTAAGGATAATCTTGAAATTTATGGAGGTTCATTCGGTATTGACAGCTATAACAATTACTTTTTGATGAGACAGTTACATTTTTGATTATTTTTAATGAGGAAGATATTTCTTCATAGATGAACCGATACATAGAAGAAAAGGGAAGGGCAGTTTCTTTTGAATGGCGTGAAAAGCATGAAACAGGCTTACTAAGGGCTACATCCTTTCGAAACAGGCTGTATACAATCTGGGACTATAAATTCATCCTGGTAAACTTGCCGGAAACCTACAGTACTGACCTGCTGGAGACAAGACCGGAGACATAGAGATATGAAGCGTTTTGATATACTTTTCCGTAACATAAATCCATACAATAGCGCTTTGGAAATAGCTTGTCAAAAGATTTAACAAAATATAAAAAGATGGTTATAAGGTGGTGGTATGGTCTCATCTAAACTAAGGCGAGAGGCTGGCAGAAGACTTTAGGGGAAGAGAACTGATGGCGAACTGCCTGGGTATATGACGAAGGATGCCAGTGGGCGGTGAAATTGTGACAATCCAGGTGATACTCAGAAGAGGCTTTGAATATCCCATGCGTCAAATTTGCAGTTATTTGCAGAAAGCGCGTGATACTCTGCTGAGAGAGAGAAAAAGGCTGTCAGGAAAGAGAGAGAAGATTGACAGCTACCGGTATCAAGCTTTTCTGAATTGCACGAGGGAGACTATGTCATCCATGACTATGGAGTTGGCAGATATGAGGGGTATAGAAAAATCTACCACGTTGAAGGTGTGACTGTAGAGAGATTATATAAAGGTTGAATAACAGTGAAGGTGGCGGAAGGTGTCTTTGTAGGCATAACAGAGCTTGATATTTTGCAGAAATATGCGAGATTCAGCAACAATAAGCCTAAACTTGACAAGTTGGCGGCAGGCTTGGAGAAGACTCCAAAGAGTGAGAGAGAGTCCATAAGTAGAGGTATGGGAAAGGATTTTGAGTAGAGCTCTATGCAAAGCAGGGGACAGGAAAAGGGCCTCATGCATGTGGGAAGGACACTGTATAAGGGCAGCGAATTTGGAAGAAATGTTTCCATATGAAGAGACTGATGATCAGCTAAATGCAATAAAAAGACGTGAAGGCGGATATGGAAAGCTAAAATCTATGGACAGGCTTGTAGTGGTGACAGGGCTTTGGGAAGACAGATGGCTACGAAGGCCGCTTTTGAGGCTGTATCGAGGGAAAACAGGTAGTTATGCTTTGAGCCTACTACCATGCTGCGCCAGCAGTATGCGACATTTTCAGAATGAAGAATTTCAGATAACACAGAATTTCTTTCCAGATTTAAATCGGCAGCAGAAACTGAAAAGATTAAGGAAAATTGAAATCGGGGCTTCCATTGACATAATTATAGGTACACACAAGGCGCTATGCCTGAAATAAAATACAAGGATTTGGGGACTCTTAATTATTGATGCTGAGGAACATGCAGTTTGGTGTGAGCCACAAAGATAAAAGAAACTTAGGAAAATGGTAGATGTGCTCACACTGTCAACACTCTATTCTGGAGAACCCTGCCTATGAGTCTGGTAGGAATTAGAGATATGTCTGTGCTTGAAGAACCGCCGGTGGATAGAATACCTATTCAGATCCATGTGCTTGAGCGAGCATGAGGAGGAGATAATCAGAGAGGCTGTAAATAGGGAGATGGCAAGAAACGGTCAGGTTTATTATGTATACAATAGGGGTGAACGGAAATAGAAGACAGGGCACGCAAACTGACTGAAATGCTTCCTCATAAGAATTTGTACGCATCATGGCCGGATGAACGAGAGAACTTGGAAAAATATAATGTTCGATTTTATTAATGGAGAAAATAGATGTGTTGGTTTCTACTACAATTATAGAAACAGCTTGATATTTTCAAAATGTAAATACATTATTATTGATGATGGATAAGATGGGACTTTCTCAGCTCTATCAGTTAAGAGGCAGGGTGGAGAAGTTCAAGAAACATCCTTTGCCTTTCTTATGTACAGGCGGGATAGGATGCTTAGAGAAATAGCTGAAAAAGACTGGCGGCAATAAAAAGAGTTTACAGATCTGGGTTCAGGATTTAAAACAGCTTATGAAAGACCTTGATAAGAGGAGCCGGTAATTTGCCCGGAAAGAGCCAGTCGAGTCATATGGAGGCTGTGAAGCTATGATCTTTATTGTAAGATGTTGACGAGGAGGTAAGGCGTCTCAAGAGAAGTAGTCTCAAGATGAGTTTGAGACAAAGATAACATAGATGCCTCCGCCTACATACCTGCAAAATATATAAGAAATGAAGCAGCCAGGCTTGAAATGTATAAGAGAAATTGTGGCTGTTGCCACAGAGGAGGATGGGAGTGAACTGAAGGACGAACTCATAGACAGATATGGAGAAATGCCTGATGAAGTGGATAATCTGCAAATATTTTCACTATTGCATAACTCTGCCAAAGAAGCAGGAGTACAATGGTGGAATGTATGAGAAGATGGTTAAGATTTCACTGTACAATGAGATTAAGCTTAGGCCGGAAGATGGAGAGGTCTTGTCAACAATGAGGGAAGGATTAAATTTAGAAACAGGAAGGAAACTTACTATGAATATAAGTTTGGAGATGGAATCCACGTTGTTAAAGCCAGAGGATAAAGGAACTGGCGGTTACAATGTCGGAAACTTATACCATCTAGACAGCAGCAGAGATAAAGGAGGAGCAATGCTAAGAGTTTTTAAGCTAAAGACTGTTCTGTTTTTGCTCGTCTTAATATAGGAAGTGAGCTATAATCTTTCATCTGGATGATGAAAATATGCTAAAACTTGGAGAAGATGTTGTTAAATCGTTGGGATAGAGCCCGAAATAGAGAGAAGTTAAGACAATCTGCATTGATATTCCCATACACAAAATAGGAGATAAACAGTAATATCCGGAATTTAGTTTTATCTTCTGGCAACCAAAAAAGATTACAAACCCCTGCTAGGCAAGGAGTATGGTCAGGCAACCAGAAACAAGGCGAGGATGATATCAGAAGAAACAGTTCACCCTAAAATAGTGGTGAACGAGGCTAAGGGAAGGATACAGCCTTATGTGAAGCAGAGGCTCAGGAAATCAAGAATTCTGCAAAGGAGCAGCTGAAGGAATTTTCGACCCCATATTAAAAGCTGGATATCATCTGGATGAAGAACCATAACAAGAATTTATGAGGAGAATTTCTTTTTGCCGTCAAATTTCTTAATGGCGCTATTCCTCAAGCAGCAGCCAATGTAGAGGGTGAAGAACAAAATTATTTAATACAGCTGACATGATATTCGGGGAAAAATGTTGCGATGGCAGAGATATATTGGAAAATACGGAGTCATCAGGAGAGGCTGGAATCGGTTAGGAATAGGCTGAAATTGTTACAGAATTAATAAAATTCGAAGACAGACAGGCATTTATGCTACCTGGTTGGACATAAAATTCATTAAATTAGTTCAAATGCTGAGAATCAAGATTTTTAACTGAAAAATTATTACCGGACAAATCGCGTTATTAAGTTTATAAGTAGTTCCGTAGACTTCATTGGTTATAGCGAGTCTGACTCTGCACCAGAAAATTATAGGAGGATTGTATTCCATGAAACAAGGCAGAATTTGTATCAGCTATCGCTGAAAAACTGAGTTGAAGAAAGTTGACGCAGAGAAAGCTGTTAAGGCTTTTGTAGATGTTGTTACTGAGGAACTTAAGAAGGGCGGAAAGGTTCAGTTAGTAGGTTTTGGTACATTTGAAGTATCAAAGAGAGCTGCAAGGGAAGGAAGAAACCCACAGACAAAGAAAAACTATCAAGATTCCGGCATCAAATGCTGCAAAGTTTATTGGTAAGGTTTCAGAAGATGCTGGTCACAAAATAGAATTGCTAAACACAACGAGGGACTGTTCGAAAAGATAGTCTCTTTGATATAAGGGAGGAATATGAGATTAGATAAGTACATTAAGGTATCAAGGCTTATTAAAAAAGAAGAATTGTTACAAGTCAGCCTGTGATGCAGGCAGGGTATGTAAATGATAAACAGGCAAAGGCAGGCACGAAATTAAGATAGGACAATTACTATAGGTTTTTGGGAGATAAACAGCTTAAAGTGAGGTGACTGAGATATTAAACAGTAAAAAGATGAGGCTAAGGAGATGTATGAGTTTGTGAATAGTAATCATTTAATTGTACAGGTGCTAATTAAGACCAACACATTAAAATGTTCTAGCAAAAACCCAAAATAAGTTACAATATGTACAACTAAATAAGATATGCATAGTAGAATGTTACTGCAAAACCAAGGAGGAAAAATATGTGGAATAAGCATAGGTACGCAATTTCAATCAAAAATTTCAGGGAATTTTCTTGACGGGCTGCCATTTGTTGCAAGGGCAGAGGCATCAACCCGGCTGATCCGGCTGCCATACAGAAAAGACTAGAGTTTATGCAAGATGGAACTGTTATAGGAAATACAGTAAGATAGACTTATATATGAGATTACTGTAAATCTAACAGTTAAGGTTAACTTGAACCAAGCTGATGATAAAAAATAAAGAATACTCATAGAATAGAACCTGGCTCTCCTTTTTAAGTTTGCAGGAGGAAGTTGTCAGATTTGGTTATTGAAGAGATAACTACAAGCAGTTAATTTAATAAAAATATAGCCAAAACTACGATTACCAAAGCCGATAATGACGGTAAGATTAAGGTTAAATTTGACTTTCTGCAGCGGATGATGCTGTATTTAATGAGAGGATGCAGTAATTAAGGCCACAGTCAAGCTCAAGGTAGATGTAGATAAGATAGACCTGGCATCCTTCCTCAGGTAAGGTCAGCATTCTAAAACCAAGACTATGCAGTTGAAGGTATGCTATGAAGAACTGAATGTTGGGGAAAAGGGTAGTTGACTGAGTGATGCAACTGTACTTTGGACCGTAGATATGGAAAAGAAAACTTAAAGGTCTCTACTTTCAACACAGGACTAACACTGCAGGCTCTGGAGTTTATTGATGAACCTAAAAACCGGAGAATATGTAACAGATTCTTTACATGGTCAATGGGCTTTATGCTGTGACACCTGATGTAACGCCGACTGCTGAAGACACAGATTAGTTACAAAATTAAAGATAGTGATTTTGCTCAGGGGCAGACAAGAGCAAGGCAACAGTTACTTTTAAGACTAAGATTACAAGTGATGACTTGAAAACAGGCAAGGAATACACAATACAGCTCAGGTTGACGGACTCAGAAGAGTAAAGAACCAATATAGCTACAGCAGGTGTTATTAAGTTTGGTAAGAAGACAGGAACGGTCACAAATGCATCAGTTAATTATTGGCAGATCGAGGCGCTATAGAATTTAATGAAGAAGCTGCTAACTTATACCTGTAAAAATAAAAGATGAATCCTGAAAGACTTTTTCCGTGGTAACTGCAACCCAGACTTTGATAAGGCCTGGTATGAAGAATGGATGGACAAAAGTGGGAGAGAAGAAGGGTGCTGTAACGCCTCATAGTCGATGAATATACTATACCAAGTGTAACGAAAAGACCAGGCTTATATTCAGACAATACTAATATCCCTGCAAATAATGTGGAATATTTCCATTTAAGAATACAGCCCTATAAGTTGGGGCATGGGAACTGACCCAAAGGTTAGCTTTGATGGTGAAGTTGCATTGAGGAAAATTGGATATCCAAAACAGTTAAGCCTTTAGATGAAAAAGATCCTGATAGGAAAGTCGACTTTGAAAACTGAGTGGATTGCAACCTATTCCAAAAGAACATGACTTAGAACTATTATCTATATGATGCATTTATCTTTGATAATGATATTTTAACAAGGAACAGTGTAATTAGGATGATGATTATAAGATAACAAAAGGGAACAAACACCGCTGTTACAAATGCTCCATCACTTAAAGAAATAATACCGCACTAACTGGCATCGAGACTGATAAATGCAGATGATCCTACTAAGGTGCTTATAGCAGCTACTCCTGGCAGCTATGTTAAAGTGCTTGAAATCAAGAGCAAGGCTGATAATAAGCTGGTAGGACATTTATTAGAAAATCAGTAATTTTGGAAATGGTACAAGTCAGGTTAGTTTCAAAACTAAGATGCTTGAACCTGAACAACACCCTTTTAAAAGAGAGGGCATATGGCTACAATTATATGTCTCTTGTAAAAGATGGTAAAAAGTAGATGAAGCAGAGCCTTGGCCTAGTGTATAACTCACGATGATTACAGGCTCTGTCAGGGATGCGTGCAAGACAGTTTTTGAGTGATTCAAATAGCTCAGGCTGACACTGATGTAATAGAGGAAAATTATTCTAAGGACAATTATTTAACAGCCTATGATAGAGACAGTAAAACAATAAACTCTACCGTCTCAGCGTGAATACTGGCAAATGTTCATGATGAAGATGGAGACTTGGGAAACATTATTGTTTCAGATAAGCTTAATGAGAATTGGGAGTATGTAGACACAAAGCCTGGCATTCCTCTTGAAAAGGTGAAAACAGCATTTAAGGGAGCAGCTACAGATGCTGTGTAAGGGACTATGGGATCTGAGTTATCAGGAAGCATTGCAAACGATAAATTTACCAACAATGTTTCTGACGGAGAGGCTGAATTTTAGATTTAATAAGATAGATCTCACCTTATGTAATCTTCCTTAAGGTACAGTTGAAGAGAATCTTCCTGCAAGTACCTTAATACTATGGTGATGTTAATAACAGCCAAGCTCACAATAGAAAAATGACTTGGGATTCTGCAATAGTGAGAAGAGAAAATCTTCACAGAGAGTGTGATCAGAAGGAAGGTCGACGAGCGTTTCTCGGAAGGATGTTGACTGCAAAATCCTTTAAAAACCAGACTGAAGAGGAGTTGTTATGACCAGCTACAAAACCGTACAAAAGTATATGATAGCGGTGATAATACAGTCGTTACCTCAAAGATGAAATGAGGATAATATCTCCATAGCTAGAAGAAAGGGTACCAATGAGCTTATCTTTGAAGGCGATAATTTCAAAATCTTTGAAGGAAGTATAGACAAGGAAGGAAAGTTACTCCTTCAAGAGAGATTATGATAATCTAAGGATATATTATGACACGGCAACTAAAGCCTTCACTATAGCTATTCCCGATAAGTAATTAAGCATTATCAAACTTTGTACATTACCCATATAAAGGATGGTACAAACCACAGGAGCCAAGATACAACACACTTTCACTTCTTGAAAAATGGTAGTGGAAATAGAGATTCACAAACCAAGTTTTAACTGGTGTAGTTACAATGGCAGTCATCAGCTAATACAACCAGAGGTTTTTGAGGAGCTGAAGGTTGTAAAAAGAGTGAAGGATGGAAGCCTGCTTGCAAATGCTGAATTTAAGCTTACTAAGGATGGCGGTTCTTCATATAATATAGTGACCACAAATGCAATTGGCGTTGTTAATTTTGGGGAAATTAGTACCGGGGATTATACTCGTGAAACCACAGCCTGAAGGATATAAGGAAAATAATACAGAGTATAAGTTTATGTATCCGACCTTGAGGTTGGAATACAGGACTTTATAGGTCTTTACAGTAATGCTGTAACTAATAATAATGAATTACTATTACAAATGAACCACTGAACAACCGCCTTATCCGGTGAGGAGGAGGTGGGATTGTTCCTCTCAGAAACCCTAATAAACCTGTAGAACCTGGAAAACCAGGAGAGTTGCGGGAAAACCTGTAGAACCAGGAAAACTATATCAAACCGAATAAACCGGGTTCCAGCAAAGCCATCGAACCCAAATAAAACCGGTAAACTTACCAACCCAACAAATTGGTAAATCCTACTAACCTATCAAACTTACCACACCAAACAAAACCCAACACACCGGCACAGGCAGTGCCTCTTATTCAATTAACAATACCCCAAATCCAAATGACCCAAATAGTCCTGAGCAGATCGAGGTAATTGGAGATGATGGAATCACTCACCTTAAAAGAAGCAAAAGCCTAATGGAGAATATGAGATGTAAGGTAGATGATGGAACTCCTTTAGGAAGTATCGTTGGCTTCAAAGACAGGTGGTGCAAATCTGTATGGTATTATGTAATAGGAGGAGGTCTAACTTTGTGGCAGTAATTTATTTGTATGCAAGAAAAGCGATAAATAATTAAAATTTAATCCAAGTTATTCATAAAACATCCTAGTAAAATATCTCGAATAAGATATAGATTTTCACCGCGATATTTTGCAGATGTTGGAAATAACGCAGCTTAGCTGCAGCCCGCCTTATATTGCGGCATGTAGAATAAGAAGTTTGTGGCTGTGGTATGAATCGTTTTATCTATATTCGATAAAGTCCTGCAGACGGTTGTCTGCGGCTTTGTTACGTACATAATCAGGCAAAGAAATATAATGAGGATGGATGTGGGCAGGATCAAAAGTAACTTCTACAATTTGGTTTAATTTTTTATTTTAGATACGGTATGGAGTTACTTTTTACAAATTTTACATAAATTAAGAGCTAGATAGTATATTATCTGGAAAATGTTATAATCAGTCTTACAGGAAGAATATGACCTAATTTTTTTTCATAGCAAACAGGAGTCGGGGTTACTTTCCAAACTGGGAACAAGTAAATCCACCCTATATATGGGCTAGAAGTTCATCTTTAACCGGTGAGTCCTTTTATTTGCCTAAGAGCTTAGGGTTAGTAATTTCATCTGGGGAAATTTTTGTATTCCCTAAGCTCTTTAATATTTTTTTTCCATATTGAAACGCAAAAACATCATAAGGGCTCTTGTTTCCCAACTTCGCTCTAGAATAAGAATTGATATGGCTCATCATCAGGCTTATGTCTTCCTGTGTGTAATTACTAAAGTCCATACCCTTTGGTATTATCCTTCTTATCATTTCATGATTATTTTCACAACCGCCTTTCTGATAAGGAGAGGCAGGATCACAGTAAAAATACCCTCAGCCTTCTGTTTCCTGCATATCGTATTCAAGTGCTTAGGATTTGAGAACTCACTTCCGTTATCAAGGAGCAGTACATCGAATATTTTCCCGAAAAATGTCCGGCCTAAGCTCAATGTAGAGCTTTTCAAATATATGTGTAACCGACCTGGCATCATTGTAGTCTCTAAGAAAAGCAAGCTGTAAGTTCTGCTGTACAAAGAATAACGTAAGAAGTACCTTACCACCTTTTTTCCCTTCCACACTGTCACCTTCACATACGATAGAATCAGGGTGTTCGTTTATATATTTCACAAAGTCTTTGTAAGTCCTGCCTTTTCTGCACTCCTTGTCTACCTTTAATGTCTTGCTTTTTATTTTTTTCTTGACCCATTCTTACAGTGCGTGGCATATCAATGTTTCTGGCGGTAAACAGGCTGTTGTTAACATATGAGTAAAGTGTTTTATCGGAAATCATGATTTCATCGGAATGATTATTAAAAATATGCCTTATGGACTGTCCTTTTACCAAAAGCGGACTCACTATTCCGTCTAAATGTTTAATTTCTTCCTCGGTTATGTTAACACCTGTTCTTGACTCGGATAACGTTTTTCTGTACCTGTTATCTGCCTCCTTTGCTCTATAAACCCTTTTTTCCAGACGGCACTTGTTTCTATCTTGGCATCCGTTGCATACATATGGAGGCTTAAGCAGAAGAGGACAGATGCGTTTGACGTACTCATCACATAACGGTATACATTTACCACAGCTCTATGCAGTTCCTGCTTTTGTTTTAAAGCATCTGCCACAGGTATGCTTTTTGTACAGGTTTTTCTACCGCTTTTATACAGTCATTAAAAGACCTCCCATACCCGCCTTTTTGTTCAATAATTATATTTTTCCTTATTTCTTTTGAAATGGTTGTACTGTCTTTTCCCAAGGCCTGCGCAATCCTATTGAAACTAAATTTTTAGCCAGCATAACCTCTATATCGGAACGCATGCTCAAAGAAAGATGTAAGTATTTGCTCATAGTTAAAAACTCCTTTGGTTTATAATATATAACCCTAACCCTAATGAGTTCTCACACCATATATATTTTAAATATGTAATCAGTAAAGTCCATAGGTATAAAATAAACAATCTTTTAGAATTAGTAAAGTCCAGTTGAGTTAACTCATAGTATTTAGAATAAGTAAAATCCATACTAATGCGGACTTTACTTTTTCAAATAACCAACAGGTGAAAAAGTTGAAAATTCGTTTGACAGCTGGCGTAAAATGTAATATATCAATAATTACGCATGTTCAACAGGCGTAAATTTGTGTGCAAGTGATTGCATAGGTACTATAATAAAATAGGAGGTGGTATTAATGCCAACTTTTAATCAGCTCGTAAGAAAGGGTAGACAGACAGCTGCTAATAGTCTAACTCTCCTGCTCTGCAGAAGTCAGTTAACCCTTAAGAAAGACTACTGTTGAACATTCTTCTCCACAGAAGAGAGGCGTGTGTAGCAGCAGTTAGAACAGCTACACCTAAGAAGCTCTAATCAGCGCTTAGAAAGATTGCCAGAGTACGCCTTTTCTAACGGTATCGAGGTTAGCAAGCTATATCCCTGGTGAAGGACACAACCTTCAGGAGCATAGTGTTGTTCTTATCCGCTGGCGGTAGAGTAAAGCGACCTTCCAGGTACAAGATATCATATTGTTCGTGGTACCCTTGATACAGCAGGTGTTGCTAAGAGACGCCAGGCTCGTAGTAAATACGTGCAAAAGAGACCAAAGGAAGCTAAATAATTAGCAAAAACAATCGAACAAGGATTTTAGGATTAAAAGTGCGGATTAATTTTACATAAGAGATAAAATCCGGCACTGAATCAAACCGACCGAAAACACCGCATAAGTTTACTGCATGCACGGTGGTTTAGGAGGTTTGATTAAGGGTGGGGAGCTTAGCTCCGCCTCAAACGAGCAAGATGCGAAGCATCTGCGAGTTGGAGTGCAGGAAATACAACAACAAAGTAAGATCACCCCAGCACGGACACTAATAACGATAGTGAGTACCCCAAGAATCTGTAATCAGAATTCTAGTGTAGAGGAAGAAACGCGCACGTGAAAAGGACATATAGTAAAAAGAGATGTGCTCGCAGATCCAATTTTACGATAGCAAGCTTGTTACTAAATTAGTTAACAACATCTATGCTTGACGGTGCAAAAGGGTGTAGCACAGAAAATAGTATATGGCGCTTTTGCTCGTGTTGAAGAGAAGAGCGGCAAAAAGCAGTAGATGCTTTGAAGAGGCTATGAATAACACTCATGCCTGTACTCTGAAGTAAAAGGCTCGCCGTATCGGCGGTGCTACCTATCAGGTGCCTGTTGAGGTTAGACCTGAAAGAAGACAGGCGTTAGCACTCAGATGGCTTACCACATTTTCTCGCGCAAGAAGTGAGAAGACACAGGAGAGAAAGACTTTGCTAACGAAATACTGGATGCTATCAATAACACCGGAGCGGCAGTTAAGAGGAAAGAGGATATGCATAAGATGGCTGATGCTAACAAGGCATCTCGCTCATTATCGCTGGTAATTGGAGGAAAAATCGTTGGCTAAAAGAGAATATCCACTTGAGAGAACCAGAAATATCGGTATTATGGCTCATATCGATGCAGGTAAGACTACTCTTACAGAGCGTATCTTATTCTACACTGGTGTAAATTATAAGATTGGTGATACCCACGAAGGTACTGCTACCATGGACTGGATGGCTCAGGAGCAGGAGAGAGGTATAACCATCACATCCGCAGCGACAACCCTGTCATTGGACTCTTTGAAAAGAGGGTAAGCCAATGCCGGGAGCATTAGAGCATCGTATCAACATCATTGATACACTCAAATATGTTGACTTCACAGTTGAAGTTGAGTGTTCACTTCGGTGTACTTGATGGTGCTGTAGGTGTATTCTGTGCTAAGGGCGGTGTTGAGGCCCTCAGTCTGAAAATGTATGGAGACAGGCTGATCAGTACAATGTACCTCGTATGGCTTATGTAAATAAGATGGACATACTTGGTGCTAACTTCTACGGAGCAGTAGACCAGATTAAGACAAAGCTTGGCAAGAACCCGTGCTTCTTCAGCTTCCAATCGGAAAAAGAAGATACATTTGTAGGTATTGTTGACCTGTTTGAAATGAAGGCTTACATCTTCGAAGGAGATAAGGGAGAGAATATCAAGGTTACCGATATCCCTGATGATTTAAAAGATGATGCAGCAATATATCATGATGAACCTCGTTGAAAAGTGCTGTGAACTTGATGACGAGCTTATGATGGAGTACCTGACGGCAATATTCCTGAAGTTCCTGCCCTTAAGGCGGCTCTTCGTAAGGGAACAATTGAGTGTAAGGCTATTCCTGTCTGCTGCGGTACAGCATATAGAAATAAAGGTGTTCAGAAACTTCTTGATGCAGTTATCGAGTTCATGCCTGCACCTACAGACATCCCTGATATCACAGGTGTTGATCCTGACGGTAACGAGGTGGTTAGACACTCATCTGATGAAGAGCCTTTCTCAGCTCTTGCATTCAAGATTATGACTGACCCATTCGTAGGAAAGCTTGCTTTCTTCAGAGTTTATTCAGGTGTACTTAAGTCCGGCTCTTTATGTGCTTAATGCTACTAAGGGCAAGAAGGAAAGAGTAGGCCGTATCCTTCAGATGCACGCTAACAAGCGTTCTGAAATTGAGGAGGTATTCTCAGGAGATATAGCTGCAGCTGTAGGTCTTAAGATTACAGCAACAGGTGATACCATCTGTGATGAGCAGCATCCTGTTATCCTTGAGTCAATGGAATTCCCAGAGCCTGTTATCGAGCTCGCTATCGAGCCTAAGACAAAAGCAGGCCAGGGTAAGCTTGGTGAAGCTCTTGCTAAGCTTGCTGAAGAGGATCCTACATTCAAGGCACATACAGATACAGAGACAGGACAGACAATTATCGCAGGGTATGGGTGAGCTTCACCTTGAGATTATTGTTGACCGTCTCCTCTGTGAGTTCTAATGTAGAAGCTAATGTGGTGCACCTCAGGTTGCATACAGAGAAGCTCTTACAAAAGCCTTTGCGAAGTTGAAGCTAAGTACATCAGACAGTCAGGTGGACGTGGTCAGTATGGTCACTGTAAGGTTAAGTTTGCACCACTTGATGTTAACTCAGAAGAGACATTTAAGTGTGAGTCTACCGTTGTCGGCGGTGCTATTCCTAGGAATACATCCAGCCCATCTTTGATGGTATCGAAGAGGCTACAAGAGCAGGTATCCTGGCGGATTCCCTGTTATCAGTGTACACGCAAATGTATACGATGGTTCTTACCACGAAGTTGACTCCTCAGAAATGGCATTCCATGTAGCGGGATCTATGGCTACGAAGGACGCTATGAATAAGGGTGGTTCAGTTCTGCTGAGCCCATCATGAAGGTTGAAGTAACAATGCCTGGAAGAGCAATATGGGCGATGTAATTGGTGATATCAATTCACGCCGTGGACGTATCGAGGGTATGGAAGACATCGGCGGTGGTAAGATGGTTAAAGGCTTTGTGCCGCTTGCAGAGATGTTCGACATGTACAGACCTCGTTCAAGAACTCAGGGACGTGGTAACACTCAATGTTCTTCGATCATTATGAGCAGGTACCTAAGAATGTCTCAGGAGAAGGTTCTTTTCTGCAAGAAATCAGGAGAGATCCGGTAAGTAATTATAATAATTTTACTTGCAAATAGCAGTATTTAGAATATAATAAGATTTAGTGGTCAGCTTTTGGTACATTTTAACAAAGGAGTATGAAGTTGACTAAAATAAGAAGGTAGTGATTTAGGATAATCACAATATTTTCCATATTAAGGAGGAAGTTTCAAATGGCAAAGGCTAAATTTGAGAGAAGCAAAGCACATTGTAATATTGGGTACCATTGGTCACGAGACTCATGGTAAAAACAACACTTACAGCAGCTATAACAAAGGTACTTTCTGAGAGAGTACAGGGAAAACAATGCTGTAGATTTCGCAAACATTGATAAGGCTCCGAAGAGAGAGAAAGAGGTATTACTATCTCTACAGCTCACGAGAGTACTCAACAGATAAGAGACACTATGCACATAAGTTGGACTGCCCTGGACATGCTGACTATGTTAAGACACGATGATCACAGGTGCTGCTCAGATGGACGGTGCTATCCTCGTTACGTTGCCACAGACGGTGTTAGGCTCAGACAAGAGAGCACATCCTTCTAGCCGTCAGGTAGGTGTTCCTTTACATCGTAGTATTTCTTAACAAGTGTGATATGGTTGATGATGAGGAGCTTATCGATCTCGTAGAGATGGAAGTTACAGAGCAGCTTGAAGAGTATGGCTTCATGGGATGCCCAATCGTTAGAGGTTCAGCTCTTAAGGCTCTTGAGGATCCACGATATCCTTGGGGAGACAAGATTATGGAACTTATGGATACAGTTGATTCTTACATCCCAGATCCGGAGCGTGATGTAGATAAGCCATTCCTTATGCCTGTAGAGGATGTATTTACAATTACAGGCCGTGGTACAGTTGTACAGGTAGAGTAGAGCGGTACACTTTAAGCTTTAACGACGAACTTGAAATTGTTGGTGGCCGTGAAGAGAATAGAAAGACAACAGTACAGGTATCGAGATGTTCCGTAAGCTTTTTTGATACAGCTGAGGCTGGTGATAACATCGGAGCTCTTTCCGTGGTGTTAACCGTGACGAAATCGAAAGAGGACAGGTTCTTTGTAGCTCAGGCAGCGTAACTTGCCACAAGAAGTTTACAGCTCAGGTATATGTTCTTTCAAAGGAAGAGGTGGACGCTATACCCATTCTTCAACAACTATCGTCCACAGTTCTACTTCAGAACAACTGACGCACAGGTGTAGTTACACCCTAACGGCGATGCAGAGATGTGATGCCTGGTGATAACGCAGAGATTACTGTTGAGCTTATTCACCCGGTTGCAATGGGAAGCTGGTCTTGGTCTCGCTATCCGTGAGGGTGGTAGAACAGTTGGATCAGGTAAGGTTGCTACTATTATTGAGTAATTTTAGCTGATTGGTTATAAAGCAGTAAAATAGAGCCTCCGGGGATTTCGAGGCTTTTTATAGAAAAATGGCGAATTAAAATAAATATATTGTGGGAATAACAGGAGAAAATGGGTATGGCATATCAGACAGCATTAACTGTAGAAAGTGTAATATATATTGAAACAAAGAAATATTTGTTGCCGTCTATACAGAGGGAATTTGTCTGGAATACAGTGCAAAATAGAGCAACTTTTTGATAGTCTTATGACGGATTGTCCTATAAATGCATTTCTTTTTGGAAAGTACCAAAGAAGAAAAACAAAAGAACTTTAGCTTTTGATGAATTTTTGAGGAATTACCATGAGAGAACCGGAACCCACAATCCCAAAGCGAATATAAGCGGTTCAGATGATGTTATTGCTATTCTGGACTGGACAACAAAGAATGACATCTCTTTATATCGGCTTGAAAGGATCATACGCATATAAACTTTCTCATAAGAGGTGGGATAATCCTCAGGCGTACCCACCAAGAAAAACTATATTTAAAATGTTTTAGCGGAATCAGAATATAGTGATGACATATGATTTCTGTTTTAACTGATGATGAAGTTAAAAGCATGAATGAAGAAAAAGGATTCAGATGGTAATGTTAGATATTTTTGGAATGACGTTGAGAGATTCTTGATATTCATGAAGAATATGAAGTAAATGAGATCCTGATAAAAACTGGGGTTGAACGCTCATCCAAATTTTATATTTGCAAATAGAGCGTTATTTAAGCTGTATGGAGTAATCAAGAAGGATCAAACTATAAGTTATTATTTGGAAGAAAGTGAAGAACTTGACAAAGTTGTAAATATTTTTATAAGAATAAATAGCGGCGGTACAATTTTAAGCTATTCTGATTTGCTGCTTATTTGCAACTGCGCAATGGCAGCATAAAGATGCTCGTGAAGAATTGAATAAATTTATGGATGAAGTAAATTTGATTGGACGTGATTTAACATAGGTAGGGATATTATACTAAAGTCTTGTCTTGTTTTTAAGCGGATTTTCAGATATAATTATTTAAAGTAGATAACTTTCAACCGGTCTAATATGCTGATTATTGAGAATAATTGAATGAACTGACAAATGCCTTTTAGAATGGCAGTAGAGCTGATTTCATCATATGGATTTAGCAGAGAGAATATTACATCGAATAACTTGATTATTCCGATTGCTTACTATATCAAGTCTATAACAGCTCCGTCAAACTTTGTGACGCTGTTCATATAAAGAAGATAGAAGGCTTATATGGTTTATTGCCTCACTTTAACAGTGTGTTTAGTTTTGCGCCGGACGGGGTACTGAAGCCTATAAGAAAAATTATTGATAATAACAAGACGGGAAATTTTTCCTTACGAAGAGATTGCAAAAAACTTTCGTGGAAACAAATAGAGATATTATCTTTAATGATGATATTATAAATAATCTGTTATGGACAAAATATGGAACAGGAGATTTATTGATTGTAATGTCAATTTTGTATCCTCATGATTTTAAGGAACAATTTTTCATATTGACCACATTTATCCTAAAAGTAAGTTTACAGCAAGGAAACTTGCAAAAGAGAGGGATTTCGGAAGATGATATTCAGTACTATATTGATAATGTAAATTTTATTGGAAATCTTCAATTATTGGAAGACACCTAATGAAGAAAAAACAGCAAAGACTTTGATGAATGGCTGAAAGAGAGTGTTTCCAAACCCCTGTTCAGTTAAAGGAATATAAGGATAAACATTATATTCCGGATGTGGATTTGTCATTAATAACTTCAAGGAATTTTTAGAGGATAGAGAAACGCTGATTGCAGATACACTCAAAAAGAACTGATGTAGAAATGATAATAGTGTATAGTCTATGCTCATACGAACTACCTACTAAATACAGATTATCAAACAATATAGAGTCAACTTGACATGATAGGCAACAGAAGATTTGTTATGGTATAGAAAGAGCAACTGTTTATGTCAAAAGCCTTTAATTTCAAGGGTTTGCAAATCTGTAAACCATGTAAACGGAAAAATTTCAAAAACCATTTGTAAACAGAATATGTAAACAAGAGAGCAGGAACAAAATTGCTCTGTTCTTTTTATGATTTGAAACATCCTATGTTCTTAGCCATCACAGAATGTGAGGGCGTAGCTCGACACCAACGATGTCATTTTAAGGGGATTGGGGACTGCCCCACAACAAAAGCACTTATACATACGAGTGCACTACTTGCTAACTTTTGTACCGAATTCAGCATAACACACAAAACATCCATATCAATTTTCACCGATACTTAAACAGTGACGACTGGTAAAAGTACGCTCCCACCGAACTTTTGTACGGTAATTGGGAAAACGATTTTCTCTCACGATTAGTCTAAAATAATTATTGTAAATGAAAGTAAGAATAAAGTTTATGATAAAAAGTGAGGAATGGCTGATGACAGAGATGAATTTAATTCAAGCTTATGGAAGTTCTTCTGCTGAAAAGAGAATAGAAATTATTAGAAATAATTATCCAGATTTTTGGAAATCGTTGATGGATACATAGAAGGACTCTGCTAGTATGATTGAATGTGAAAGGAAAAGTAAGAGCCATAGGGAAAAAAGAGAATCCGGCAATAGGAATGAAGATGAGCTGTGTAAAAGCAGCCCTTGCACAAAAGAGGGCGTTAAGACATGTGCTCACAAGAGAAGCCCTGCTTAAGTGTGATTTTTCTGGGGATGTGCTGGATGGGGTGGAAAAAGTCCGAGGATTATATTAGGAATGTTAAGATTTTAAGGGAGATGAGAAGGGGTTATAATACTCTTAAAAAGTCAGTTGGGAAGTCTTGGGATGGAGTGAGTGAGACTTGGGAGGATATATTGCGTGATTGTGATTGGGAAGGAAGAGGAGTGTGTTATGAAGTAAGTACTAAATAGGAATTTGTGAATTTTATGATTGAGAAAAGAGAGAAAAGTTTATTTATGTTAAGAATAATTATCAAAGATAACGAATCCAGATGGAAATTATTATCGGCTCACTATTCTTTGGAAACTAATCTGAATAGAAGTGATATAGCATAAATAGAAACTAATGGAACAAGTGAAACAGTGTGATACTATCATTCCATTACTAAAGAAAATTCATGTGTTTGTAAAGAATTACTCTTGGTTTCTTGAAAACGAAGTGCTATACTATAAAGGCATAGTATATAGAATAACCAGAATAACCATTTTGAGAATCAAGAGGTGACTGTCGTGGAAGTTAGTTATAAAAACTATGGAAAATATTGATTGACAAAGACATGAAGAAGAAAGACTTGCATGCAGCTGCTAGTATAAGCTGGGCATCCGTAACAAAACTATCGAAAGGGCAAACTGTAAGTATGGAGGTTCTAATGAAAGTGTAAAGCGTTGAGTCACGATATAGGAGACATTATGGAACTCATTCCTACAGAGGAAAAAGGATGGGACATAAGGAGGAGTAATACGATGCATAGTGGAAGAAAGAGCGTAATTGAGAAAGCAAGTCCTCATACGATCAAGAAATTTGAGTTGATTGAGGAATATATAAAATCGTGGGCAGAAGTTGCTGCTGACCGAGTCTTGCAATGGGCTGATTTATATAGACTGTGATGTGTAACAGTGGTGTATACACCGACAATGCCGGACAATTGTTAAAAGGTAGCAGTACGCGTCTCGAAGCACTTAGGAAGCATCAAGAACTTATACAGAGAAAAATATATATATTTACTTAAATGACAAGGATAAAGCACGCATAGATGAGCTGAAAAATCATCTTCCACAGGATGAGCGCAATTTTAAGATTGTCACCTCCTGCGGTGATGCACACGAGCTACTTCGAACCATTTCCAGCCACAGTTATATGGAACGGAGCATCTGCATTATTTTCTACTCTATGATCCGTATAATGCGACCATTGATTGGGAGGCACTTTTACCATTTTTCCGCAACTGGGGTGAAGTTATGATTAATCACATGGTTTCAGATCCGTGCGGGCGATTAAAAGCGCTAAGAAGAAAACGACAAAGGCAAAGTATGAGAACACTTTATCTGGAAGACTTTGAAAATCTGATGCCTCACGGAAGCGACAAGAAGGCCTATGAGGCCAGAGAGGAGGAAATTATAAATTACTCAAAAGGAACACGCAGATACTATGTATCGGCATTTCCGTTTTATAACACTCAGAATTCGCTCGTCTACAATCTGATTCATTGCACGAGCAATAAGGAGGGCTTTAAGCTCTACAAGAAAAAGTGCTTGGAAAAATCTTTTTGGGCGCAGATCATCTACAAAGCATTCGCGGCTGAGAACAGGCAGTTGTCATTTAACCTCATCGGAGAAATTACAGAAGAGGAAGATGAAAGCTGTATGCATGTTATCGATATCGCGAAATATCTGCAGTGCTGCCTGAAAGGTCGCAAGTTGGTACCTCTTGATGAGATGTGGGAGCTTTTGGATAACCATCCGATTTTTCCTTCAGAGGATTTCGTAATGAAGTAAAAAGCGATCTTACTGGTTGCTTTGGACGCGAAGATCGAGCAGAGTGTGAACCCCTGAGACAGGGAAGAAGGAAACGAGTGCTCTCCTTTTTCTTCGTGAGACTGAGTTCAAATAAATGAGGTGATTGGAATATATGGCAACGCCACAGAAATTTGCTGGCAATTGGACTGAGGAGAAGCTGAATATCTTCACCAGCTATCTGGACGCATACCCACTGCACTGCAAAAATCAGAAGTTCAAGAAGATTTATATAGACGCCTTTGCTGGAACCGGCGAGATTGAGACCAGCGACGAGCGGACAGTATCTTGTGGGCTCCGTTAAGCGTGCGCTGGCGTCTGAGAAGAAGTTTGATCACTACTATTTTTATAGAAGCGGATTCTCAGAAGGCGGGAGAACTTTCAGGATATGATAAACCTGAGTTCGCAGATGAGACGAATTGTTACGATTTTTTTGTGGCGATGCGAATGATAAGTTTGGTGGAGATTATTAGCAATGTAGATTGGAGATTTAACAGAGGATTGCTGTTTTTAGATCCATATGCGACGCAGGTAAATTGGACTACGCTTGAAAATGTAGCGCAGACGAAATCGATAGATGTATGGTACCTATTTCCATTCTCTCGCACTTGAACGGATGCTGCCGAAAAACGGAAAGTACGATAGATGGGAGGATTGCATAGATCGATTGCTTGGAGATTCCGGATGGCGAGAGGAATTCTATAAGAAGGATCCCTCAGATAACGCTTTCTTTGACCTATTTCCGAGCCCGACAGAGCGATGGTGAGCGGATGGTTAAAGACGCAAATCCAGATCACATAACGGAGTATATCTTCTCTCGGCTTGGGACAATCTTCCGATGTGTGTCAAAGATGCACGGATTTTCAGGAATAGCAGGAACTGCCGATGTTCCTATTCTGCTTTGCCATTGCGAGTGAAAGCCCGAAAGCGCAGGGGACTTGCACTGCGGATGGCAGACTCACATATTGAAGAAGAACAAGTAGGCGGAGGATGAAAGCACTTGAAGACTGATAGAACGAAAATCCATGTTTTATCAAACAGGGGTAGAGTATGGTGACTACACAATGAATCACGCAGGGCTGCGCATGATGGGTGCAAATATCCATGTTACGCATTCCGATGAAGAAGCGATTCGGGCAAATTAAAAGATTATGAGAGCTGGCTTGAGCCGGTGCTTGTATCAACACACTTGAATTGCTGGATAAAGAGATACCGAGGTTCAAGGATAAGATTCGGTCTAGCAGCTTTGCTTTACCACAGATCCATTCATGGAAGGATATCCAGAGGTGTCCCAGATGAGCATTGCGGCTATCCGAAAGCTGAACGAGGCCGGAATTAAATGCACTACGCTGACGAAGGATTGCTACCTATAGAATTGGCAGAGCTTTCTCCGGAAAACGAATACGGATTACATGATTACTTTGGATGAAGCCTCATCGAGAACAGATGGAACCGGGAGCTGTTTCCTGTGCAGATCGACTGGCAGCTTTGAGAGCACTCCATGATGCAGGTTGTAAGACGTGGGTAAGCATGGAACCATATCCAACACCGAACATGGTCGAACAGAATTCTGCATGAACTACTGAAGAAGTATCTTTTACGGATCGGATCATTTTTGGGAGAACAAACTATAGTAAGGTAGCAAACGCCTACGAAGGGCATGAAGTATTTTATAATGAGTGTGCGGCAGAGGTGGTTTCCTTCTGTCAGGAGAGCGGCATTGATTATCACATCAAGGAAAAACAATAACGGAAGAATGAGAGTGATGTTATGGCTTTATGTCAAAGTTACCCGATCCAGCAGATTGACGATCCGGCGCTCAAGGAGAATCTGCAGGAAACAAATAAAATTACTGAAGCAGAAGAAATTCGGATTGGTGTTTGAAGAACATCATGCCGTGAACGCACACCGCTTTATGAGATGTACCGATTCGTGTTGGTTCCAAGGTCGCTCTGAAGACCGGTTATCGTCATGATATCTATACAGTTATAAATATCAATGGTGAGAGGGTGAGAGTGCGACCGCAGGGAAAACCTCATGAACAGAAAATATTCAAGCTGGATGAGTTGGTGACAGTGGCCGAATTTGGAGAAGCAATCTCATCCGACACTTAAGCCACTGGATAGTGTGTGAGAGCTCCAGACAGTGGGCTTGGGCATACGCTGATTGGAGGCGGACAATCACCATGTGTTGCAACTTCTGGAATATCTCTATGCAGAAAAAGGTGGACTGTATCTATCGATCCGCCATACAATACCGGGTGCAAAAGACTGGAAATACAACAATGACTATGTAGATGGTTCTGACGCTTACCGTCACAGTAAATGGTTATCCATGATGGAAAAGCGATTGAAGATTGCAAAAGACTGCTGAATCCAAAGGACTCTGTTCTCATTATCACAATAGATGAAAAGGAATACCTACACCTTGGATGCCTCCTTGAAGAGATTTTTAGTGATGCAAGGATTCAAATGGTAAGTTCAGTCATCAATTCAGCTGGTGTGACAAGAGGTGATGAATTTCTCGTTCTAATGAATACTTGTTTTTGTAAAATGGTAGTTCATCGCCTGCTGCGCTTCCTTTGTATGAAGACTGGAGAGGCCATACAAAGACAGAAAAAGAAGGAGGCGTTGGTTTGGAACCAGTTAATGAGGTCAGGGACGGGTCACGCAAAGAGTCGATAGACCTAATATGTTTTACCCGTTGTTTATAAATGAAGAAGGAACAAAGATTATAAAAATTGGTGAACCACTGGCACCTACAGAAGATAGAAGGACTGTAACAGCCAATTGAAGGAACAAGAATAGTATAGCCTATACGATCAAATGGTGAAGAGGGCAGATGGAGAATAGGCAGAGAAAAACCTTATTAGCATTTATGAAAAGGGATATGTAAGATTAGGAGCTTTTACTGATAAAGGAATGGCTTTTGACATATCTTGCAAACGAGAACAGAAGAAAATAGAAGAGGGTACTCAATTATTGGACACCGCGAAGATGGATCAATTACGAGGGCGATATGGAGATAGAGAGAACATATATACCGGGCACTCAATGGATATCCTCGCATAATGCGACTTATTTAGGATCCCAGCTACTAAACAAAATTTTAGGAGAAAAGAGACTGATTTTCCCAAGTCTTTATATGCAGTACACGACACTTTGAGATTTTTCGTGGTAAATAATCCAGATGCTTTGATTGTGGATGCAGGCTCAGGGACTCACATCTATGCAGTGAATTTGTTGAATGCGGAATATGGCGGACAACGCAGATGCATAATGGTAACAAATAATGAAGTATCTGATGAAGAACGCGAAGATTATCAGAACGTGGAGTTCATCCCGTGATGAAGAGTGGGAGCGTTTGGGAATCGCCAGATATGTAACTGGGAAAAGGGACAAAATGTAGCATCAATGGAGAAATGTTAGCCATGAACTGCTTCAAGGCGATTATGGAACCAATCACGATATTTACATACCAGACGATGATGCTGCTAAGTGTCTAAATCAACTGGTAGGCCTGTTAGAAAGAAAATATACATAAAGAGAGAGCCGGATTATGAAACAATGCAGGGGAATGAAAATGGCGGATGGGTTTAAGTCAACGTTGCCTCTTCAAACTGAGTTTCCTTGATAAAACCTCAGTTGCCCTCGCCGCAGGCAGTTCCCATGAGCTGCTTCCCGGTGCTTTGATGAGGGTGAGCTGTTGGTAAGTGCCCGGCTCTTGAAAATGATGATCTCCCGAACATACTGATTTTGCCGCAGAACAAGATGGCTGTTCTGGTGGATGAAATATATTATTCCGAGTTCGATGCCGAATTAAGCAGAATTCGAAATCCAGACAGTTTTCATTGTAACGGATTCAGAAACGGCATACCGGTCGATGATCTGCACTGACGATGGCAAGACTGCTATCAGCTTTTCACAGAGACTATCTGGATAATTTCAGAATCAATACAGGAGGGTAAAACTAGGAGTAGAATTATTTCCTTTTCAGAAAAGAGCACTTGCTGATATTCGCATGAAGACTGCGGAGGCAATGGGCAGCTATCATAGAACACATGCGCCACAGGTGGTTTCTTTTACTGCACCGACTGGAGCCGGAAAGACCATCATCATGTCTGCGATGATTGAGGCTATTCTTTTCGGTGATGAACAGTATAATGGAGCAGTCGGATGCAATCGTCGTATGGCTTTCAGATTCTCCTCAGCTGAATGAGCAGTCAAAAGCAAAAAGATCGACCCAAAGGCCGATAAAAACTCAAGCTGTCGCAGTGTGTCACAGTTTCGGAGGAATCCTTTGATAAAGAGGTATTTGAGGACGGTCATGTTTATTTCCTGAATACGCAGAAGCTGTCAGTTACCTCCAAACTTACAAAAAATGGTGATGGAAGAACTTATACAATCTGGCAGACACTTGCGAATACTGTTCGAGAAAAAGAGCGACCGTCTGTACTTTATTATCGATGAAGCACATCGTGGTATGAAGGGGCGAGAGGCCAGCAAGGCCACCACGATCATGTAGAAGTTCATTAAGGGCAGTGATTCGGATGGTATCCCGCCCATGCCGGTAGTCATTGGTATGTCCGCCACCAGAGATTCAATGCGCTGGTCGAGGGCACATCTACAATTCACAAGTCTATCGTGACGACGGATGAGGTGCGAGCCTCGGGCCTTTGTGAAGGACAGAATCGTTATTACCTATCCTGAAGAAGGCACGGTCAATAACGATATGGCCATTCTACAGGCTGCTGCAGATGACTGGAAGGAAAAGTGGGAGCATTGGACGCAGTATTGCTTTGAGCAGCACTACGCCTATGTAAAGTCCAATTCTGATTATTCAGGGTTTTCGAAAATGGAACCGGTGATGCCCTGACAGATACCAATTTGGATGATTGTATTGCAAAGATTGAAGAACATACCGGATTCAAGTTGGAAAGTGGGCAAGTGGTTCATACCTTTGGCAGTACGACAGCAACACTGACTGTCAATGGACTCGATGTGCGCTATGAGGAACCCTCGAATATTTCTGAGAATAGAAATATTCGAGTGGTATCTTCAAAGAAAATCTTTCTACTGGCTGGGATTGTCCACGAGCAGAAACCATGATGTCTTTTAAGCACGCCAACGACGCTACATATATTGCGCAACTTCTCGGTCGAATGGTGAGAACACCGATGCAGATGCATATTCAGGTGGACGATGTTTTGAACGATGTGCATCTCTATTTGCCGTACTCAACGAGGATACCGTCAGGAGGTTGTGGAAGTCTCTGCAGAGCACAGAAGCGGAGACATCCCGACCGATATTTATGGCGAGTCCTTGTCTGGAAGGAAATTTGAAACGTGACTGTCAGACCGAAGAAGAAAAGAGAGAGCAGCAGACGCCGGGACAGATGACTCTATTGATGTGTTCTGACAGAACACAGGGCGAACAGCAATCTGCCGGAACAACAGAGCCAGCTGGAACATGACCTGTAACACAGCCTCAAGCCACTGGTGGACAAGCTTATCAAGCAGAAACGGCAGAACAGAGCCAGACAATGGAGCGCAGATACAGAAACGCCTGCTCAGCCTGCGCGCAGTCACACCACAGCCATCTGACACTGCAGCACAGTCCAAGAATAATGCTGTGGGAAAGTCAGCAGACGGCTCAAACGGAAACCCTGAAGAAGATCTGTTTGACCGTGAAGAGGTTATGAAATTTATAAATGATGCAGGTTTGCTTTCCCATAACGTTAGAGCGCTTAGGATTAATGACTACTTGAAATCTCTGTAGGATGGCACATCTTCTACAATGTCCAAATTACACCGTGAGGCCATCAGGGAGGTTCAGGATGAGATTGTTGATGATCCATAGTTATGTGGAAGGTTTCAAGGCAGACGGAAAATATGATGACCTTGTAAAGCAGATCAAGCAGTTCAAACTGGCAACTCAGATTTTTGATGCCTTTGGAGAAACCGTGGACAATTATTCGGTGCATGATATGTTCACGACGACGGATACTGATATCGAGCGGCAGTTCCAGATCGCAGATGTAAAGCTTGGTCGAGAAGGTATCGGTATGGCCTATGGAAATAAGTACATGGATATATGGCGGACCTGACGGCATTTAAAGTTGATGTTATTCTCGCAGCAGACGAAGAGTGTATGAACCGGTTGCATTCCTATGCGAGACTCGTTTTATGGCTTAAAATGATGATTATCGCAGATATATTGCAACCTATAGATTCAGAGAAAATTCGTAAAGAGTATGACAGTATCGTTTCTGACGGTGATCCTGTAAGCAAGCACAATTTCCGCTTACCGGAGACAATTCAGGTGCCATGATGGCGGGAGGCAAGAATATAGGAATCATCTATTCGTTAGTGACATCTTGGAGTGTTGCAAACGATGAAGTTGAATACTTGGGAAGCCGGAGTTATTGAAGAGGAAAGAAAAACGAGAAGATTTTGTCTGTTGGATTCGTAATCCTTCCAGAGGCCTCATGGGCGCTTTTGCATTCCTTACGAAATTGATGGTGAAACAAAGCCTACCTATCCTGATTTCATTGTGGTCAGAAAAAGATCGTATGCTTGGATATGTCGTTGATATTCTTGAACCGCATAATCCTGACTTTAAGGATATCTTGAAAAGCAAAGGATTCGCAGAGTACGCAAACAGAATCCGGGAGTGGGAAGAACTCAACTTATTCGTATGAGCAAAAGTTGCTGCAGAAACCAGAAATTTAAGAGACTAGATATGTCTAAGACAGCTATCCGGGATAAAGTAATCTATGCAATAAACACAGATGAGCTTGATCATATCTTTGATATTGATGGGGTTATCGAATAATAAAACAATCAGATTTAGACAGATTCTAACCAGTGAATATAGATTCTTCCAAGGAATATATCAAAGAATCAGAGCCGAGTAAATGTGATAAAATGTATGCATGGTATAGCCATTAACCTTCAGACTGTTGACGTTAAAAACACCTTAGAATACTTAAAGTAACTGCATTAGTAATATTGAAGGCAAAATTTTGAAGAGGACAATATACTTTACATACCTATTACGAGAAGAATTCTTCGATGATATGAAGAATCTCACTGAGGAGATAATATTTCGTTAGAATTGCAGAGTTTATTTCAGAGAAAAGCCTTTAGCTCATTTAATGCAAAAGAGCATTTTTACTATGCAGATACATCTACTAAGACAGATGACAAAAAGGAAAAGGAAATTGAGAACAATTGAGAACTATATGGTGAATTAGCAAAAGTAACCTCCACACTCTAAGGTTTAATTTTTATTTTAGATACGGTATGGAAGTTACTTGTTAGCAAATTTTACATAAATTAAGAGCTAGATGTATACATTATCTGAAAAAATGCTATAATCAGCCTTACATGAAGAACATATGACCTAATCATAGCAAACAGGAGTCGAGTTACTTTCCAAAAACTGGGAATAAGTAAAATCCACCCTTTATATATGGGCTAGAAGTTCATCTTTTAACCGGTGAGTTCCTTTTATTTGCCTAAAAGCTTAGGGGTTAGGGTAATTTCATCCGGTGAAATTTTTGAATACCTAAGCTCTTTAATATGCCGTATTGAAATGCAAAAATATCATAAGAGCTTTTGTTTCCGAGCTTCACCCTTGAATATGAATTGATGTGGCTCATCATCAGGTTTATGTCTTCCTGTGTGTAATTACTAAAATCCACACCCTTCGGTATTATTTTTCTTATCATTTCATAGTTTGTTTTCACAGCCGCCCCTTCTGGTAAGGTGAAGAAGGATCGCAGTAAAATACTCTAAGTCTCCTGTTTCCCTGTGCATCAAACTCCAGTGCCTGCGGATTTGAAAATTCACTTCCATTGTCTAACAGCAGCACATCAAATATTCTCCCGAAAATATCAGGTCTCAGTTCAATATACAGCCTTTCAAATATCTCCGTAACAGAATGTGAGTCATTGTAGTTTCTCAGAAAAGCAAGCTGCAGGTTCTGTTGTACAAAGAAGAGAGTGAGAAGTACTTTCCCGCCCTTTACCCCTTCTACACTGTCGCCTTCACATACAACTGAATCAGGGTTTTCTTCAATAAACTTCAGGAAGTCCTCATAAGTCCTTCCCTTCCTGCAACCTTTATCAACTTTCAAAGATTTGCTTTTATTTTTTCTCGGACGCATTCTTACAGTGCGTGGCATGTCAATGTTTCTGGCAGAAAACAGACTGTTGTTTATATATTTATAGAGAGTCCTGTCGGAAACCATGATTTCATCAGAATGGTTGATTGTTATATGTCTTATGGATTGCCCTTTTAACAGGAGTGGACTTACAATGCCGTCTATATATTCCCTTTCGTTTTCTGTAAGGTTAAACCCTGTTCTTGATTCAGACAATGATTTTCTGTATCTTGCCTCAGCTTCCTTTTCCTTGTAAAATCTTTTTTCAAGGCGACACCTGTTTCTGTCAGGGCATCCGTTACATACATAAGGTGGCTTAAGAAGTTTAGGGCAGATATGTCTGACATAATCATCACACAGTGGCATGCATTTCCCGCAGCTTCCGCATGTTCTGTTTTTGTTAAGGCAGTGGCTGCATACAAATCTTTTTTTACATGATCTGTCCACTGAATGCAGACAGTCATTAAAAGACCTGCCGTATGAGCCTGTCTGTTCAGTAATTATGTTTTTTTTATTTCTTTTGAAACAGTTGTGTTGTCTTTTCCTATAGCCAAAGCAATCTTATTAAAGCTCATTTTTTTAGAAAGCATGATTTCTATGTCAGAACGCTGGCTTAAAGAAAGATGTGAATGTTTTCCCATAATTAAAATATTCCTTTCAGTTTGTATATAAAACCCTAACCTGATGAATCTAACCCAATATATATTTTAATCATGGAATCAGTAAAGTCCATAGTTAAAGATGTGGTGTATGGAAAAGTAAAATCCAGAGCAATAAACATGATGTATGGAATTAGTAAAATCCATACCAATGTGGAATTTACTTTTCCAAATAACATGTTTTCAAAAGGAAACTTTTAAGAAAGAGTGCTGACAAACCTATTATGACTTTAGTGATCATGCTATCCGTTTGCCCCACAAAAGAGACCACTTAATAAAACTGTGAAATATGGCTAAAGTAAGCGGATTGTAAGGCAAAGAACCTTTGATAACTAAATAGTGAGACAATCTTGAAAATTCAAACGAACGCGTATAAAGTAGTAATACCGGTACACTTTTTACAAGTAAAAATTATTGACTTTAGCCGGTCAGCCAACGGAATAAGCAAGAGATGATAAACGTCAGCATTTGTTCTGACAAAGGCCAAACACTTTTTATGAGGAAGTTTGATCACGGCTCAGGATGAACGCTGGCGGCGTGCTCAATGCATATGCAGAGTCGAACGGAGATTACAGACGGAAGTTTTCGGATGGAAGGCTGTAATTCTGATGGCGGACAGCGGGTGAGTGACGCGATGGGCAACCCTGCTGCCTGTACAGGGGATAGCAGCTGGAAACGGCTAAAGGTAAGACGCATAAGTCCGGCAAGAACTATGGTTTTGCCGGGAAATGAGCAATCAGGCAGCTGGTGGATGCGCGCGTCCGATTAGCCAGTTGGCGGGGTAAAGCCTACCAGCAACGATCGGCAGCCGGACTGAGAGGTCCGGACGGCCACGTGGGACTGGAGACTGGCTACGCAAACTCCACGGGAGGCACAGTGGGGGATATTGCACAGTGGAGGGAACTCTGACGCAGCGACGCGCCGCGTGAGTGTGAAGATAGCTATTTCGGTATGTAAAGCTCTGCTATCAGCAGGGAAGATGATGACGGTACCTGACTAAGCAGCGGCCAACTACGTGCCAGCAGCCGCGGTGTCACGCAAGCGTTATCCGGATTTACTGCGTGTAAAGGGAGCGCAGGCGGTTTTGGCAGAGCTGAAGGAGTGGGAAGCAGGCTCAACCTCGACTGCTCCGAAAACCGTTAAACTGAGACGGAGAGGCAGGCGGTCCTAGTGTGCGCGGTGAAATGGCTTAGATATTAGGAAGAACACCGGTGGCGAAGGCGGCCTGCTGGACCATAAAACCGACGCTGAGAGCCTCGAAAGCGCGGTGGCAAACGCGGATTAGATACCCTGAGCAGTCCACGCTGTAAACGATGAATACTGGGTGCTGGGAGGCGCGCATGCCTTTCGGTGCCGCCGCAGACGCATTAAGTATTCCACCTGAGTACGCTCCGCAAGAATGAAACTCAAAGGAATGAGGCAGGGATACTGCACAAGCGAGTGGAGCAGTGGTTTAATTCGACGCAACGCGAAGGACCTACTCGGTCTTGAGATCCTCCCTGAATACGGAGCACGTCTACTGTAGTCCTTCCGGGACAGGAGAGACAGGTGGTGCACATGGTTGTCGTCCAGCTCGTGTCAGTGAGATCTTGGGGTTAGAGATCCCTGCACACGGCGCAACCTGTTTTTCAGTAGCCAGCAGTTGGGCCGGGCACTCTGGAAAGACCAAGCCGAGGACAACTCGGAGGAAGGAGGCGGGATGACGATCAAATCATCATATGTCTCTAGCGACCGGGGCTACACGCTGCTACATGGGTGTCGGCAGCCGCAGAGGGAAGCGGAAGGCGTGAGCCGGAGCGAGATCCCAGAAAGGCTGGCTCGAGATCGAGTGTAGTCAATGCAACTCGACTCACATGGAAGCTGAATCGCTAGTAATCGCGAATCAGAATGTCGCGGTGAATCACGCCTCCAGGTCTTGGCACACCGCCCGTCACACATGGGGAGCCGGAAATGCCCAAAGTCAGTGGCCCAACCGCAAGGGAGGAGCTGCCGAAAGGCACGTCTGGTGACTGGGGTGAGAAGTCGTAGCTAAAGGCGCCGCATCGGAAGGTGCGGCTGGATCTACGCTTTCAGGAAGGAAGAAGTAGGGATTGTCTTACCGTTTGGGTGTCAAGGCGAGCAACGTGGCTGGAGCGAGAGATAGTGCTGAGCTTGCTTTCGGACATTTTCGAGAGCGAAGACACAGCTCGAGCCAAACTCTGGCGAGGACGAACAGAAGTGAGTTCGAGCTGGTTTTGACTCGAGCTGCGAGATGAAGTACCAAAATAAGTCTGAGGTGGCGATGCGTCCAGGGGCCAGCACCTGCTCTCATCCCGAACACTGAGTTGTTGAGGCCTCGGGCGGCCGATGGTGCTGCACTGGAGACGGTGTGGGAGAGTGGGTGGCTGCCAGACGTGAAATTTCTTTGACATTAAATTCTTAATGAATACGAGGCCGAAGGCGAAGTATGAATTTAGAATTTAAGTCGTTCTTTCAAAGCGAAGCGCGAAAGAACTTCACTCTGAGTCGACACTACGCTCTTTCGAGCAGAGGCGAGGCTCGAGGCAGAAAGTGACTGAATTGAAAGTTACTACCTGAGATTGAGAGCCAAGGTGCTGTGGGGGTTGGTATGGTGTAAATAAAGTTGTGCATAGCTTTTCAGTCACTGGTGATTTGGTGTAATCAATCCCAATTGGTTGTGTCAAATGACTCACTGAAAAGTCAGTCAAATGTTACCTTGAAAACTGCATACCGAATCAAATATTTGTGCAAGTATGATTTCATTTAAGAAATGTGGCGGCTAGATATGAAACAACATCGAGACGTGTTTCTTTGATGAACACGAGTTGAAAACGAAGTGTGAATATAGAAAATAGCTCGTTCTTTCCAGCGAAAGCAAGCGAAAGAACTTCAATGTATTTATTAAAAAGATTTAATGTGATACGCTAGTCAGTGTTAAATTAAAGAGAACCAATACAGGTTAACCAAAAGTTAAATTGAATTGGGCCACTCGCAGAAATACGTCGCAATTTCATGCTCGTGATGCGCGTTCTGGATAGCTGCACCCTCACGAGGCATCAGGCACCGTGCGCTGAAGCAAGCACTGTGCGCCTTACGCCAGTGGCATTCCCAATTCAACAATGGTCAAGTTACAAAGGGCGCAGGGCGGATGCCTTGGCACTAGGAGCCGAAGAAGGGCGTGACAAGCTGCGAAAAGCTGCGGGGAGGAGCAACATCCATTGATCACAGATATCCGAATGGGGAAACCTGGCAGAGAACTTCTGCCACCGTGTATGATAGACCCATAGTCATACGGAGGGAACCAGCGAACTGAAACATCTAAAGTAGCCGTGGAGGAAGAGGAAGAAACATCGAATCCCTAAGTAGTGGCGATGAAACAGGGACGAGGGCTTCAAACCAAGATCGATCCTTGGGGTGAGAGCACCACTGTACGAAGAAGCAACGTAGCAAGAACGGTTTTGGGAAAGCCGGCCAAAAGAAGGTAGGAAAGCCCTGCATGCGAAAACAGACTCAGATTCAGTGGTGTCTGGAGTACTACGGGACGCAGAAACCCCAGGAAGCTAGGGGACCACTGCAAGGCGAGAAAATACTACCTGGTGACCGATAGAGTATAGTACCGTGAGGGAAAGGGTGAAAGAACGGGAGGAGTGAAAGAGAACCTTATGAAACCCTGTGTCCTGGCGCAGGCTTACGACTGAGCGCAACCGTGTACTTTTAGTAAGAACTAGTCAGAAGCGAGGAAGTTGCCGTTGCTGGCAGGTTAAGCACTTAAGGTGCGGGAGCCGAAGGAAACCAAGTCTCAGCTGCGGTGAAGTCAGTAACGGCAGACCCAGAAACCAGGTGACCCAACATGTGCCAGGATGAAGTCTGCGTAAAAGTGGATGGAGCGAACTTGCACGCCTGTTGAGAAAAAGGCGGTGATGTGAGCTGTGGGTAGCGGAGAAATCTCAATCGAGACCCGAGATAGCTGGTTCTCCCAAAGAAATAGCTTTGAGGCAACCTCATTATAGTTCTTAATGGAGGTAGAGTACTCGAATCGCTGCGCGTCAAAGCCTACCAATGCGTATCAGAGAAACTCCAGGCATGCCGTATAGATGTTTACCGGGAGTCAGAACTGTATGAGATAAAGTCGGACAGTCAAAAAGGGAAAACAGCCCAGACGACTGCTGGGTCATCCCAAAGTGTCATGTTAAGTGGTAAAGGATGTGGGGTTTCGAAGACAACTAGGATGTTGGCTCAGAAGCAGCCATTCATTGCAAAGAGTGCGCTAATAGCTCGCACTAGTCTGAGGGGTTCCTGCGCCGAAAATGTCCGCTGGAAACATGAAACACTGAGCACGTATACTCATTAGGTATGTTGGTAGAGAAACATTGTTAACACGAAGAAGCGGCACCGTAAAGGAGCCGTGGAGGCTATCAAGAGAGAATGCCGGAATGAGTGGCGGAGACTGAAGGTGGGAATCGCTGCAGGCCGTATATATCCAAGGTTTCCAGGGAAGCTGATATGTCTTCCCTGGGAAGTCGGGACAAAGCTCCGGGCTGAGAAAGCGTGAGGCGATGGACAACTGGGTTGATATTCCAGGTACCTCTCGCTGTCAGAAATGTGACACGGAAATTCAGGGAGTGCCTGTAAAGGATCCAGGTGCAAGCATGTGGTTTACATGCCGAGGCAGGCAAATCCGCCTGGGAATTGGACGTGTGACGCGGGACCGGAAATATAAGTAGGGAAGCTTCTGGGAGAGCCGTCGAGAAAAGCCGCTATTGTGCAGCCAGAGCCCGTACCGTAAACCGGACACAGGTGGATGGGGGAGAGCGTGTCCCAAGGCCGGCGGGAGAAGCATTGATAGGAACCCGGCAAAATGGCCTCTGTAAGGTTCGCGATAAAGTGCCTGTGAGAGATACAGGCCGCAGAGCAGGCTCAAGCAACTGCTTAGCAAGCAAAAACACAGGTCTATGCGAAGCCGTGCAGGTGATGTAGATGCGGCACGACGCCTGCCCGGTGCTGGAAGGTTACGAGTGCCGAGGAGCAATCCAAGGCGCGCGCTTAAGCAGTAAACGGCGGCCGTAACTCACCTCTTAACATTGACCCTAGGTAGCAGAAATTCCTTGTCCAGTAAGTTCCGAGCCCGCACGAAAAGGCGTAATGGTTGAGCGCTGTCTCAACAATGCACCCGAGGTGAGGTGGGAAGTACCAGTGAAGATGCTGATACCTGCGCCAAGATTTCCGGAAAGGGCCCACAGGGAGCTTTACTCCCATCTTTGGTACTTGGGATTAGATATACCAGTGTACAGGATGGGTGGGAGACAAAAGAAAGCAGGGACGCCAGTTTCTGCTATGAGTCAATGTTAGGATACCACCCTTCAAGTGGCCTCTGGTTTCTAACCTTGCCCGTTATCCGGGCAGGGGACAATCGCCAGGAGGAGTTTGACGAGCGGTCGCCTCAAAGATGTATCGAGGCGCTCAAAGGTTCCCTCAGAATGCTGGGAAACCATTCGCAGAGTGTAAAAAGCAGAAGGGAGCTTGACTGCGGCACCGACGGGTGGAGCAGGGTAACGAAAAGTAGGACTGAGAGAGCCGGTGGTACATGTAAGCGGGAAATGCACCGTACGCTCAACGGATAAAAGCTACCCTGATAACGAGCTTATCACTCCTCAAGAGTTCACATCGCAGGTGGTTTGCACCTCGATAGTCGGCTCATCGCATCCTGGGGCTGTGGTAAACTCAAGGGCTGGGCTGTTCGCCACATTAAAGCGGTACGCGAGCTGGGTTCAGAACGCCGTGAAGACAGATTCGATCCCTCATCTGGCGCAGGCGCAGAGATATTTGAGGAGCAGCCGTCACTTAGTACGAGAGGACGGATGGACGAGACCGCTGGTGAGACCCGCTGCAGTGCCAGGCAGCACGGCTGGGAAGCCAAGTTTGGTGAGGGATAGTACGCTGAAGGCATCTAAGCGTGAAGCCCCTCCAAGATAAGATATCCCATAGCGTAGGCTAATAAGACCCTTAGAGAGTATATGAGGTTGATGGGTCAGTGGTGTAGCGGAGTAATCCGTGCGCCTTCTTGACACTAGAGTCGAGAGGCTTGACCAAAGAAAAGGAAGATGTTGGATTCGGTTGCAGTTTTGAAGATATGTAAGCAAAAAGGACACCTTAGAATTGGCCTTTTTCAAACTAGTGTAGATAAAAACTCACTGACATATCTCACTATGGTTGATATTAAAGAACAGAGCTTATTTGGATGTAAATATACGAAATTAATAAAGTAATAATGTATAAGCATACTATTTTAGTGGCTATTCAGCAGGTTTTACCTAAGGGGCTAAAACCTTCAATAGGGTGTTGTCTGTGGATTGGTCGTTCCCCTTTTCCATTCTTGCTATAATAGGCGTTTGACGCCATAATTCCTCAAGAAAACTTCTTCTGGCTTATGCCTTTGCTCAGTTCTTGCCTTATCAACTCCCAATGAAACAGCTCTTAAATCGCTCTCAGCTATTTCTTCAGGAGTAAAAATTGGACAACATCTTCCCAGTTTTATCCGATAAGCGCTACTATTATTCATATTTAATATCCCTTTCTACAATGTCAACAAGCTCTCTTTTTGCTTGTTCAATTTCTCTCTAAATTGTTTTGCGTTCTTTTCATAAAATGATGAATAAAACACGTCCATTTATGCCAAGCTACGAAATAAAATTCTATCTCTCAATGGTCTAAGCTCCCAAATTTCTCCCTCAGATGCTTTACATATGGGATACCTGCATGAGTTCCATATTGTCTCAATACTTCAATATAATCTTGAATTTTATTGAAAACTACAATACGACTCTCCATATCTTTTTGTATTAGATCTCGCAAATAGTCTAAAAACAGGCTCGTTACCTTTTTTATCTTTGTAAAAATAAATACTATACTTGTAGTCCCTCCTCATTACTATGATACTTATAAGTTATTAAAAGTCAAGTACTTAAAAGTTATTAAAATCTAATTTGTTATTTGAAAAAGTAAATTCCACATTGGTATGGTTACTAATTCCATACATCATGTTTGTGCTCTGGATTTTACTTTTCCATACACCATCTTTAACTATGGACTTTTTGCAGATTCCATAGTTAAAAATATATATTGAGGTTTAGATTCATCGGGTTGGGGTTTTATATACAAACTGAAAGGAATATTTTAGTATGGAAAAACATTCACATCTTTCTTTAAAGCCAGCGTTCTGACATAGAAATCATCTTTCTAATGAGCTTTAATAAGATTGCTTTGGCTATAGGAAAAGAACAACACAACTGTTTCAAAAGAAATACATAATTACTGAACAGACAGGCTCATACGGCAGGTCTTTTAATGACTGTCTGCATTCGGTGGACAGATCATCATAAAAGATTTGTATGCAGCCACTGCCTTAACAAAAAACAGAACATGCACGAGCTGCGGGGAAATGCATCCCACTGTGTGATGATTATGTCAGACATATCTGCCTAAACTGGCAAGCCACCTTATGCTATGTAACGGATGCCTGACAGAAACAGGTGTCGCCTCGAAAAAGATTTTTACAAGGCAAAGGAAGGCTGAGGCAAGATACTAGAAAAATCATTGTCTGAATCAGAACAGGGTTTAACCTTACAGAAAACGAAAGGAATATATAGACGGCATTGTAAGTCCACTCCTGTTAAAAGGGCAATCCATAAGACATATAACAATCAACCATTCTGGTGAAATCATGGTTTCCGACAGGACTCTCTATAAATATATAAACAACAGTCTGTTTTCTGCCAGAAACATTGACATGCCACGACTATAAGAATGCGTCCGAGAAAAAATAAAAGCAAATCTTTGAAAGTGGATAAAGAGTGCAGGAAGGGAAGGACTTATGAGGACTTCCTGAAGTTTATTGAAGAAAACCCTGATTCAGTTGTATGTGAAGGCGACAGTGTAGAAGGGTTAAAGGGCGGGAAAGTACTTCTCACTCTCTTCTTTGTACAACAGAACCTGCAGCTTGCTTTTCTGAGAAACTACAATGACTCACGTTCTGTTACGGAGATATTTGAAAGGCTGTATATTGAACTGAGACCTGATATTTTTCAGGGAAAATATTTGATGTGCTGCTGTTAGACAATGGAAGTGAATTTTCAAATCCGCAGGCACTGGAGTTTGATGCACAGGGAAACAGGAGACTTAGGGTATTTTACTGCGATCCTTCTTCACCTTACCAGAAGGGTGGCTGTGAAAACAACCATGAAATGATAAGAAAGAATAATACCGAAGGGTGTGGATTTTAGTAATTACACACAGGAAGACATAAACCTGATGATGAGCCACATCAATTCATATTCAAGGGCGAAGCTCGAAACAAAAAGCTCTTATGATATTTTTTGCATTTCAATACGGCAAAAAATATTAAAGAGCTTTAGGTATTCAAAAATTTCACCGGATGAAATTACCTAACCCCCTAAGCTCTTAGGGCAAATAAAGGAACTCACCGGTTAAAGATGAACTTCTAGCCCATATATAAAGGGTGGATTTTACTTATTCCCAGTTTTGGAAAGTAACTTCGACTCCTGTTTGCTATGAAAAAATTAGGTATATTTCTTCCTGTAAAGGCTGATTATAGCATTTTTCAGATAATGTATACATCTAGCTCTTTAATTTATGTAAAATCTGTGACAAAGTAACTAACCATGCCGTATCTAAAATATTAAACCTTAGGTGATGGAAGTTAGCTTTGGTACTCAGCTGTAAAATCTAATTATCATACCTCTCATATTTGATGAATTCCGCTAGATTGTGCTATTATAGTTGTTGTCCATAGAGTCTAAAATCAAGATACAGCCTATGTGCAACTTTCGCACCAATACGATAAGGAGACTAACTTTATGAAAAGAAATTAGTTGTTATCTTATGCTACAAGTTTACTCCTAAGCCATGCACACTGTGGTGGCAATAATGCTAAGTCAAGCTCACAGGAATATCAAGCACGTACATCTGTAGCAGAGCAGTAGTCAAATCCGTTAGTGAGGCTCTAATAGCAGCCAGACTTCGAGAGAGCTAACAGCAATTACCAGATAAAACAGATAATAGCTAGCATGGGTAAAGCAGGCGAAGTACAGAGCAAGGATCAGGTGATGCAACCACTTGGCTCATCTGCCGGAAACACAGAGCAGCAATCCTTCTGAGAATTGATATTTCGGGAGGTTAAAAGTGACTGAGTTTGATGGAAAAATATGCAAAGACATACCAGGCTACAAATGAAATATTTGAACTGAGGATAGTTTTAGAAGTCTGGCAGTTTTGTCAAATGGATTGACGGCATCTGAGGCAGCCTGCTCAGAGGGCAGATAACAACTGATGCACATTTCCTAGTGCTTATAAGAGCAAATGGAGCAGATACAAGACCATCTTCAGAAGAGATAGCGGATAAAGGCAGACCCAGGAAATGGATTTGTGTAGAAGCAGAGGTAGGCAAGGTGTTATATACAGGTAATTATGTTCTTATAATGACATATAAAGATGCCTACAAAGGGTAAAATCAGAATTTTGACACTTGTGGAATTGTGAAAGTTAATACTATAGAAATGAAAAAATCCAAATAAATTGGAGTAATAAATCGAAGGAGAAAGTAAGTAGACTAAAAGAAAACTAAACGGCTATTGTATGGGGTGCAGCCATTTTAATCATTCTTCCACTTATTTCGGTTTCAAGTAACGATGCATTAAATAGCTCAATAAGATTTGTAGTGATGACAGGATTATATTGGGTGGATATTTTTCTTCTTCATGTCTGGTTACATGGCGTATTTTTCCAGATACAAGCGGCTATTTTAACTATGTGAAAAGAAAATGTTTAAATATGTATCCCTATGTTATTTTCTCCTGTATCTTATATATATTGATGGGAAAAATTAACTTTCTTAGAAACTATCCTTACTTTTAAGGAATTGATTCATCCCCTAACCGGTGGAGAGTTCTACTATGGTTCATACCTGCAATCATGATTTTTTATCTCATTGTGCCATTTTATCTAAACTCGTTAGAAAGGATAGAATAACATCTCTTGTGTTTGCCATAACGATGGTTGGTTTGTAATGCAAGCCTTATTTAGAAAGATTTACGAGGAATCACAGTATAATATTTTCTCTGTAGACTGCCTATTATCTTTTTTTTTCAGGAATATTTTAGCCGGTTGTGAGGGAAGATGGAAGGCAAAGAGCAAAATTATATTAGGATTTTACTGTTTATAATCGGTGTGTTTTGATACAGAAATTTGGATATATGAAGAAGGCAGATTTTCTAATAACAGATATATATTCTATGTGATAGTAATGCCTTATGTTCTTGGTATTTTATCTGATGTGATATTTGGGAAGAGCAAATCATATTTATTTAATTCACTGGAAAGATTTCTCTCGATTGTGCACAACTGCAAATGATGCCGGAAGCCTGATGTTGGAAAGTGATAAGATATGTAAATAGCAGCATCTTAGCCTTTGGCAATTGTTTTGCAGTATTTTAATCTTATCAAATCTGATATATACAGGCAGAAAAGAATATAATTAATAATTTAGAGGGAGGTGAATTTTACTATTATACAATATTAATGGCATTTCAGTAAGGTTTTGACCACATATTTTGGTATTGGTGGCAAGTGGAAGATAGAAAAGGACAATCAGGATAATAGATACTTTCATGTTGGCGGTAAAAAGAAGGTTCAAGGGACTGTTCTTCAAGGATGGTTTGGATCTAGAATTAAGGAAAGGAAGTGAACGATTATGAAAAAGCAATATAAGATATGGTTTTGGCCTTATTGGCATTCTCTTTTGAAAGCCTGATGATGAAGATAATGTTTTTGCAGATGAGGTTCCAGGTCGAGGAATATCGAGGATGCTATGGCTGTATCAGAGGCTCAAAATGAGTGCCGGAAAAGGTACGATTTTTCGAGAGGTGGATATAGAATTAATCTTAGGGAAAAATGAAGATTTATGACAAAGGAAGGTAAGAGAGTTACTTGAGTTTTAGTAAAACCAGTATAGGAGATGAGAAGTCATTAAATATAGTAGCGAGATATTTTGTAGCAAAAAGGAACTTGATATTTTAGCATGGGATCCAAACAACATCATGGGACAGTCAGATGAATTTGCTTGGCATACTGCTATTTTAATGACATAAAGTTCGTATGTGGGAGGAGGGATTTACGTTTGGAAATGATGTTCCTGAGGATTAATCAAAGATATATTATATAAAAGGCATGATGTTATATTCCTTATGGATATTCTATGAACTGATTGTTGGACGGATGCGATTGGATGTTTAGATCTTAAGACAAAGAAGGCAGGAGTTTATGACAGGCTGCAGGATACATTGATTAAAGAATAGGAGGTATACTACCTAAGGAAGACAAAAATGGAAGAAGTGTATAAGGAGAGTTTGGCGGTGATGAATGATAGAAAGCTGATAGGAGGTAAAAGGGATAAAAGGCTCTTAATGATATTTTGGGTGAGAAAGCATATAATAGCAGATTAACAGAAAGCCTCACTAAAAGTAACTAAAGAATGAGTTGAAGTAGTATATTGGGATGCTTCTGATGATAAAGAGTGGAGCAAATATTGAGAAAGGAAAAATCATAAAACAAAAAAATAATATGTATTAACCAGGCTGTTAATCAGTATATCTATACATATTGATGGAGAGTGCTTTTTTATAAGCCTTATTAACACTTTTGCAGATTGAATTCATCCTAATCAGTGGAAAAAAGAATATACTTGTTAATAATTTAGAGGTAGGTGAATTTTACACCTGCCTCTTTATAATAAATAAAAATTTTTATATTATTCCTCTATTTTAATATAAGTTCAGCTTCATCCCTGTAATATGATAATTCCTGACCTTTTTGTAGGCATTTTCTGCAATTTTACATCTTTCCTTATCTGTGGCTTAGGTAATGCTCATTTTAGCTATCGGGTTGCCTTCTTCACTGTCATAAAATCAAGTCTTCACCTGGTGTAAAATAATCAAATAAAGTCAGCTGATAGTTGGTAAGTAAAACCGCCTGCTCAAGATATCAAAGCATCTTAAAGATGCCGGTTTTGTATACTCTAAGTGTAATATTGGAGGTTTATTTTGCTATTTTTAAAGCTCAAAGAGCATTAGGTCATAGTAGTCTAATACTATATTTTTGTATCTTTAGGAAGTTCAGTATGAGATTAGGGGTGTAATTTTGGTTTCAAATCTATCTGAAACTGCAACTAGTAAGCGTTTTCTTTCTATAGCGGTGATTTTTTCCCCAGCTGTAAGAAATAGTTAGCATATACATATTCAACAGTTTCTATACCATACTTATTTGGAGTGTATTCAAGTAGTTTTTTCATAACTTATATGTCCTTGTTTAACAGTTCCTCTACAAAAAATAGCCGCTAATTCTAAGCTGAGCCTCAATTATTGCATCTATAGCCACACGTATAGTCATTAAGGCTAGTCACATTCTTTCAAAGGAAGTATGTTTTCATTGTAAGGAGAGCCTACAAATGAAACATCACTTGAGAGAATTTTCTTTATCTGTGAAGTTGCAACAGACATCTTATCAAGTCTTTTTAGCGTTTACACAGGCAGCAGGTAATACACAGTGGAAATGCTGGGGAGTTTGCAGCTCTTCACAGGTATGCTTATCAAAAATAAATACATAATTGATAGGATTGATAATATGGAGTGCAGGGTAGAAAGTGCAGCAAGAGTTGTCATATACAAAGGATATATACTTGGTATTCTGTCTCTTGCGGGCATCTGAAACTCCGAAGGATAAAATTGGAAGGAAAATACAAATAAATATTTCTTCATGCAAACATATCGTCCAAAAGCTTTGTCAAAATCTGTATTTATTGGGATGTGAAAAATGTTTTTAAATGAAAACTCTGTAATCCATCACCTTCCTTCATTGCTTCTATCATCATCGACTTTTCCAAATGAAGGGGAATCAATAAAAAGAAATATGTTTTAGCCATACTCCAACCTCTATTATAAAAATGAATTTTATGTCTTTTAATTGCTTGTATAATACAGAGTTGCTTCAGCTGCGCTTTACTTGATACCCCAAAATATTCATCAATCCACATTTTTTGCAAAATAGTACATACTATATTTTGGTGTGTCAAAAAGACACTTAAAATTCTCCTGCAAACAATATAATTATATCTTTTAATAATTATGTAATACTGGGATTGCTTCAACTGCGCTTTGCAATCCCAAAATATTCGTAATCCGCATTTTTTTTAAAATGAGCATTACTCATATTTTTGGTGTGTGTCAAAGATATAAAATTATAAAACAAGCTTGCATCGAATTTATATCTTTTAATTATGTATGTACAGGATTGCTTCAGCTGCGCTGCCAATCCCAAAATATTCGTAATCCGCACATTTTTGCAAAATGACTTCTTACTCATATTTTTGGTGTGTCAAAAGACCTCAAAATTTCTCCTGCAAAATAACCCATCAATTTATATCTTTGACACTTGTATTAAATTATAATGGTGGTGTTGGTAAAGTCAAGGGCTATAAAATTATGGCTAAAATAAGATTGACAAATCCATTACTTTCGCTAATATGTTTGTAAATGTAATGAAGAGAATGGTCCGTATTCCCATACAGAGAGAGAGGCCGGTGGTGAGAGGTCTTAGGAAGAAGGAGTGAGAAAATTAACACAAACAGCATCTCTGAGAAAGTGCGATAAGCAGATTAGGAGATGACGGTTTCCGTTACGAGACGAAAGGTGACGTGGAAGTTTTATTTAGTGTTAAAAATTTATCATAAATTAAGGTGTACAGCGGGATGTGCCTCGCCCTATAGCTTAAGGCTAGGTGGAGATTTTGTTGACAGAGAGGGTGCTCCCAAAATTTCCCCGTCAACATAAAATCTCCGAGGATCGCACTGCGGCGGAGGAGTAGATGTCGCTGGGCGCGACCTCGCCACCGTGGCGGGTGAATCTCATGAAGCAGGATCTATCTTAATTATAATTTGACGCAGGATTTATGATGAAAAAGGAACCTGAGACCTACGATCCGAGCCAGATTGAGGATAAAATCTATCATAACTGGACTGAGAAGAGAGATATTTCCACGCGGAAGTAAACCCCACAAGAAGCCATTTACCATAGTTATGCCGCCACCAAACATCACAGGACAGCTTCACATGGGGCATGCCTAGACAATACCATGCGGGACATCCTCATCCGTTTTAAGAGGATGCAGGGCTATGAGGCACTGTGGCAGGCAGGAACTGACCACGCTTCCATAGCTACAGAGGGCCAAGATAGTAGAAAAGCTTAAAAGAAGAGTGCACTTCTAAGGAAGAACTTGGTAGAGAAGGCTCTTAAGCGTGCCTGGGAATGGAAGGAAGAGTACGGCGGAAGGGATTATTTCACAGCTTAAAAAGCTTGGCTCATCCTGTGACTGGAGAGAGAACGATTTACTATGGATGAGGGCTGCTCTGAGGCCGGTTAAAGAGGTATTTGTAAAACCTCATGACAAGAGCTCAGTTTACAAGGGCTCAAGCGCTTGTAAACTGGTGTCCTGTATGTAATACCTCCACTCAGATGCTGAGGTTGAGCACGAGGAAAAAGGCAGGACATTTCTGGCATATCAAATACCCTATTATGGGAGATGGGAAGCCTAGCACAACCAACTTCCTTGAATTTTACCACCACCCGTCCCGAGACAATGCTTGGAGATACAGCTGTGGCGGTAAATCCTGAGGATGAGAGATATACCTATCTTAAGGGGAAGATGAGTTTGGCTTCCTATAGCAGAGCGTGAAATCCCTGTAATTGAGGATAGCTATGTAGATATGGAATTTGGTACAGGTGTGAATTAAGATTACTCCTGCTCACGACCTCAACGACTTCGAGTAGGTAAACGTATATAGCCTTCTGAAATCAACATTATGAATGATGATGCTACCATCAATGAAAATGGTGGTAAGTACGAAGGTCTTGACAGATAAGGGAGGCTAGAAAAAGAAGATCGTTGAGGAGCTTGACAGCCTTGGACTTCTTGGCAAGATAGAAGACCACAGCCACAATGTAGGTACCTGTTACCGCTGTCACAGCAGTAGTTGAGCTCTTATCAAAGAGCAGTGGTTTGTGAAATGGATGAAATGATTAAGCTGCAAAGCAATGCTAGTAAGACAGGCGAGATTAAACTCATCCCTGAGGAATGGACAAAACCTATTTTAACTGGACAGACAACATCAGAGACTGGTGTATATCCAGACAGCTCTGGTGGGGACATAGAATACCTGCCTGGTACTGCGGTGATTGTGGAGAGATTATAGTTGCCAAGGAAGAGCCAAGGTTTTGCCCTAAGTGCGGTAAGTCCCACCTGCCAAGCAGGATGAAGACTGCCCTGATACCCTGGTTCTCATCAGCACTTTGGCCATTTTCAACACTTGGCTGGCCTAAAGAAAGCCTGAATACAAGTATTTCTACCCTACAGATGTGCTTAGTAACAGGCTATGACATCATCTTCTTCTGGGTTATAAGGATGATATTTTCTCCGCTACTGAACAGACAGGAAAAGGCACCTTTTCATACAGTTATGTTCCACGGCCTTGTAAAGGGATTCACAGGGCGCAAGATGAGTAAATCACTTGGCAATGGTACAGATCCGCTTGAAATCATAGACAAAATGCGATGCTGATGCACTTAGGGTTTTACACTCATCACAGGTAATGCGCCTGGCAATGATATGCGTTTCTACAACGAGAGAGTGGAAGCCAGCAGAAACTTTGCCAACAAGGTATGGAATGCATCAAGATTTATCATGATGAATCTTGATGCGGCTGAAAGTTCCTGCAGATATCGACCTTTCAGCACTTACTCCTGCCGATAAATGGAGATCTAGCAGGGCAAATAAGCCTCAGCAGAAATGACTGAAAATATGGATGCTTTTGAGCTTTGGTATAGCTATTCAGAAGGTATATGACTTCATATGGGAGGAGTTCTGTGACTGGTATATCGAAATGGTAGAAGATCCTGCCTTTCTACAGCGATACTGATGAGACCAAGGCAGCGGCCTTGTTTACATAAGACAGTGCTAATCAATATGCTCAAACTCACCCATTTATGCCTTTTGTTACAGAGGAGATTTATCAGGCACTTCGTAGAATGGCTAATAGAGGCAGTTAAGTCTACTATGGAAGAGAACATTATGATATCTGCATGGCCTACATTTAAGGCAGAGTGGGATTTTTTGGGAAGAAGAGGCAGAAGTTGCTCTTTATCAAAGAGGCTGTAAAGAGCATAAGAGCGGTTCGTACAGACAAGAATGTCACCACCTTCAAGAAAGGCTAAGGTTATAGTTGTTTCTGACAAGGAAGAGGTAAGAAAGGTATTTACAGAGGAGAGAGCTTCTTTGCAAGCCTTTCATACGCAAGTGAGGTAGAGGTACAGGCAGATACAGGAAGGAATTGATGACAATGCAGTATCTGCGTGTTATATCTCAGGCCAGTAATCTAGCATGCTTGTTTAGCGACCTTATAGACATAGATAAGGAAAGTGGAGAGACTCGAAAAGAGCATAAGAGGCTTGAAGGAGAAATTGCCCATCAAAACGGTATGTTAAGCAATGAGAAGTTCTATCCAAGGCTCCTGAGGCTAAAGATAAAATGAGGAGAAGGAGAAACTTCAAAAATATACCGAGATGCTTAAGCTTGGGTGGAAGAACAGCTGTCAAGACTTAAGAAGAACTAAGAGTTTAGAAATAAGTCCCAAGAGTGTATACAAGTACCTGAATTAAAGAGGTTAGTAATAAAAGATACTTAAGACAAATCTAAAAGTTATAGATAACATCGGCACTGGTAATGGATTCCATTATCGATGCCGGTTTTGATCAAAAAGTAAACCTTTATCGAACTTAATGATTTAGTAAATCGTGATTTGATATTATTGTAACAGCAAACATAAAAATCAAGACTGCCGCCTTAATAAGTAATTATTAAAGTGGCAGTAAAAGCAATATAAATTAAATTTTCAGCAACTTCTGATTGAAGTTGTGAAGCCAATATCAACCAGGTTTTCAGATGCTTGAGATATATTATGTATGCATCTGTCTGATTGTCTACTGTTGCGGCAACCTCCTGTGTTGTTGCAGCATTCTCTTCTGCTATTGCAGATAGATTCTCAACAACCTTAACTATATTCTGATTCTCATCTTTTTATCTGTGATGAAGACTCATTTATACCATCTACTATACTCTTACTTTCCTCAAGTTCACCGGATATTTCTGCAAAGTTTGTCACTCGGTTTCTTTAACTTGACTGCCCTGTTGTCTATAATTTCATTTGACGCTTAATCATATCCACAGCTTCCCAGCATCAGATTCGTCAGTGCCGTCAAATGGCTGTCGTATATCGCCTGTAAACTTAGCAGGAATCCTCAGCGACTTTCTTGCTTCACATCAGCAGCAACTGCAAAGGCAACTTTTCAGCTTCTACCCGGCTCTGGCAGCTTCAATTTGCAGCATTTAACGAGAGAAGATTTAGTTTTGGTCTGAAATAGACTGTATCATCTCGCTGCGTTTGCCATAGCCTCTGTGGCATCATTGGTTTCCTGTATTACTTCTGTGAAACTTTTCAGAATATTTGCATAGCACACAAAACGTGTCTGAACAAGTTCATCCACATAATTACCTCATGCTCTCTCATTCTTAAGGGTAGTGATATGATCCAGTGAGAGTTGAAAGTTTTTGCTAGATACCAATCATACCATCTAAAAGACACTTGATTTTTCAACAGGAAGCAGCAGCACTTTGGGTATCATCTGCCTGATTTGCCGCACCCTGTGATATATTGTTTACTGCATTGGATGCATCCTGAAGGATGAAGATGAGGCAGACTGTGCTATGTGATAAGTTCCTCAGCTGCAGCGGCAGTGTTTTGTGCATCAGGAGGTATACTACTGTTTTACTATAGGAAGGTGAGATTTTCAGTCATCTCTGACAGACGACCTCATTACACTTGCATATTTCATCCTTGCCCTTCATATATATCAGCCTGTTTGTTTCTCATCCTCACATCCAAATCGTAATTTGACATCATTGATTTTTCAATCAGTGACCATAGGTTTAGCAACTTATCTTACAAATCCATGAGGATAATCACTATTGCATATAATTAGGATGAGCTGCATGGTGAAATAATATTACTAAGTACAAAACTGTGTGTGGCATTGCAGAGATACTCTTCTGTAAGAAATTATATTTTCTATACACCATTTTTATCGACGAGGAAGGTTACTGCAACATGGGTGATTTTCAAGTAAGTCTGTACCTGCCTATTGTTTCTTCCAGACTGCTTGTAGCCAGATTTTACGTTTCACAATGGCCTCAATAGCCACGTTTGCCTAGCTTCCGGAACCTGTTCAAGAGGGTTCTGCAGCTTCACTGTCATCCATAGCATTTGCTATGGAAGAAACCGCTATCTGTAAGAAGCCCGCTAGCAAATCTTCCACATCTGTTGAAGCATCCATCAAAAATCCTGCTGCATCACTAAAAGTATGTCCACAACAATGGTGCCGACTGCCTTATCCTTATTATGATACAGGAATACGAGTATGAAGTTTTCATCTAGTTTGTCTGTATATCAACATAAAGTCCTAAAGAATAGCCCTTATTTCTGACAACAGTGCAGCGCTATACCATTCTTTATCATCAATTCCATCCTCATAGGTGGAGATGACTTTGCCAAATCCTCACGCTCGATATACTCAGACTGGCCTTCTTTAGCATCCTTGCCATCAAATCCGTTTTCCAGTAAAGTAAATGCCGACTTACCTGATATAAAGTCAGTAGTGTCAGATATCTGCTTTGCACTGCCTATAATTATGTCCCTGGCATCATATTCTCCAAGGAGGAACATCACGGTAAGCACAACTTCTGCTATGGATTTTACATCATGTATCCGATCTGATATGCACCCATGAAAACTGAGCTTTCAATCTTGGCATGCCATCTTCTGCCTCTTCAAAGCAAAGTGGTTTCAGCATTTTGAATAGCGAGTTTCTTTTCGGCGTAGTTGTTATCAAATGCGCCTTTGCTCCTAAAACTGCAGTAAAACCAGTGCTATAAAAATTCCAAGCCTGACTGCGAAGCTATTGAGTACATCGTCCACTGGCAGTTCGGTCGCTCATGTGTCATTAGTAGCATCACTCCCGTTTAGCAAAGTTTATTATTTTATTTTCAGTATCCGCAAATGACCAATTGCACATAATCTCTATAGAAACTTTAAGCACTAAATTTGATACTGCAAACGAAAATAGTTACACTGGGCTTTTCAAATACAACATAATCAGCATACTACTCATGTAATACCACCATCTTGAAGGAAACATTTCAATATACAACAGTTTTCTCTTTCAGATTTCGTTTTAATGATAATAGGATCTAAAGGTGAGAGTATGATTATAATTGAATAAGATTACACAAAATGTAGGTATGATTTTTAAAGAACGAGATTAGAAATCCTACTGTATTTTGCGTTGAAATTAATGAGTTGAAGGAGAAATTATGTTGGAGTTTTTGAAAGAGCTTGAAAAATTTCAGCCATAGCCCTTGAAATAGAATGTGTGGCAGATGTAATAAGACATAATGAACAACAATTGATTAAGGAAGTGCAGAAACAGAGAGATGAAAAATAACAGACAAAATTATGTAATGAAAAACTAACAACAATAATAGATGTGAAAAACAAAAAAAACCAAAAACAACAAACAAAACAAAAACAAAAACAAAAAAAAACAAAACAAACCAAAAACACACACAAAACAAAAAAAAAAAAAAAAACAAAAAAACACACCAAACAGATAAATAGGAGATATGGACACCTGGTGAGAATGGGTTATAAGCACATTTTCGGCCAAGAAATAAATGGCTATTACTATCCTACTATAAACAAAATACCTGATACATGCAGGAGCAGGTGGTGAAAAAATATAATACTTCATTAAAAGCTTTGCAAAGAGACAGGCGGTTATGACCTTGCTGTTATACAGTTAAAGAAGCTCATATCCTTAAATGGTAAGCACATCAAAGGGTTACAGCTGCTGGGACTCTTAAACATGGGTGGATGAATTTATCACAGGCTAAAATATCTTAAAAATGATACTTAAGGTGGATACAATGAACCCTTTAGCTATGCAGTATCTTAAAAGAGGTTCCAGGGTAAAAATGCGGAGTGAGGAGGTAAGACTGATGATGTGGATGCGGATAAACTTGTGTTAAATGCGAGGAGTCATTTCCACCCAAAACGCCTATGGAGAAATAGGCTACGACACTTCCATCGGGTAAATCTCTTGCTTGGAATAGTACTCTGGAATGGCATTGAGTAGCTATGGTGTGAGTATAAAGCCAAGTCGGCTGAAAATAAAAACAAAGAGAAAGCCTAAATGAAATCTGGCAGAAACCAATGCTGAATTTGAATCCCATAAACAGTGAGAATGAAGGAACTTAAGTAAACAGGTGGCTGCGCTTGAGAGCTAAAGAAACAAAAAGCTTTCAAGAGCTGTTAAAAACACTCAAACAGGTGAGGTAGTGCCATAGTCGAGGGCAGCTTGTAGGATGATGACCGAGGGCAGCTGAAAACACTACTAAAAGTGGATAAATCCACATTGAAAGATAAAAACTTCTGAATTTATACAATCAGCTTTCAGGTAAAGTTTTTCGAAGAACAGTCTACAAAGCTTTTTCCAAGGAGGGTTATACTGTTTACAATAGAGGTAAGTATGAGAATGGCTTTTGAAATTATTTGAGACTTCTCTAGGATGAGATCCAGCCAATGTAGATTCAATTTACTGTTTACAGGAAGGTGTTATGACAGGATGGCAGACAAAGAAAAGGCTAAAAGAGTGGTATAATAAGGTTATAGATGAATTTGAAAACACACAGAGGCAGAGAAGAAGCTATGCCCTGGGGTATAAATGGAGACAATAAGATTAAATATTTTCGGAGGATATAGAGAAACTCCGTTACATGGCGGTAATTCAGATTGGATGGATTTAAGAGCTCAGAAAGATGTGACAATGAGGTGAGTTCAGGCTAATAAGACTTGGGGTGGCGATGGAGCTGCTTTCAGGGGCTATAAAGCCCACTGTAGGTACCAAGAAGCTCTACATATAAAATTTTGGACTCTCATACAGACCAATCATATGGGAGTTATAGATGAAGTTATAAAAGGCGATGCCGATGGTGGAAATGGCCAGCCCTTACAGTGCGTAGACACAGCAGTACATCAGGTGACAGACTCTGCCAATTCCGTATAATGAAACATCAGCCGCAGTTAATTTTTATTGAAGTACAAACCACTGAGAATGAAGACCGGGAGGATTTGGTGCCCAGCGCCTCAACTGAGGGTTTACTTATGTTTATTCTTCTTTTACTGTTTATCAAGGAGAAATTCGGCATAGTCCTTTATTGAGCAGCACTTTTCAGGCATGAACTGCTGGTAAGAGACAAAGAAATCAACTATTTCTTTATCAAGTATCTCGCCGCCAATGGGAAGGGCTGAATCCCGATATGCTCACCCACGTAACATCAAATTCCTTGGATAAGGTAACATCAGCACGAAGGTTCGTTTCGATTGATTCATAGTTTTGAGTGCAGGTCTAAAACCAATATTTTAGCAAGTTCACCTTGGGTGAGACCTGCAGCTGCTTTAAGTCTTAAAATGAAATCTCATCGGATACACTCCGGGATAGATAATTGTGGCAGTTGGCATCAGATGCATTTGATGCCAACATATAATAATGTATAGTTTTATAAGTGAAATGTCAAATAAAAATGCTGAAATACTAAGAATTTTGTTGACTTATCAAAGAAATAATGAATAAGAGGTGAATTGTGGATAATGAACTTTATGATATTCTCCGCGGAGAGATGTCTTGAACTTATATTTATTTTTGATGCTGATGGACAATGATATCAGATGTTCCGACAACGCCGGAAAGAGTCTTGGTTTATGGTGCTGATGAAAAAGTCAGGGATTTATGAGTGAAGTTTTTCCTAGCTTGAACTAAAAGAAACAGAAGAACATATAGAAACGGACATATATAGAAAGAATGAAACCTGTTTTCGGCGGATGTCAAGATAGTGAGAATATGGGGATAACAAGTTCGCAGTTTTGCACATTGACCAGACAGAAAAAGACTATGGACGAGAAACTAAAGGCCTGTAAGGGAGGAACTTAAATCAGGAGTTAAAAGTACAAGACCGGAATTTGTATCAAATATTACATATGAACTCAGAACTCCGGTAAAATGGAATTCAGGGGTATGGCAAAACCTTCTCAGTACGGAACTTACTACTACCAGTTAGAAACTGTTGGAATAATCGAGAACTGCTGTATCAATATGTCTAAGATAATAAACACCTTTTGGATTTTTCAAAAGATGGAATCAGATGAACTGGTGCTGAAAAATAAGGCTGTTTTCATTTGAATTTTAAATCAATGTGATGGTATTTAAGATAACCCTGTAAATGAAAAGGGCTGAAACTTCACGTATGAGGGATGATATACCAAGTATCTGATTGGAATGAACTTAGCTTACACAAATATTTAATAATCTCATAAGCAATGCAGTTAAGTTTACCACCATAGGACTATATAGCAGTTGAAGCCTCTCCTCATCAGGGAAGAAGATGAGATTAGTAGAGCCTTCTTTATGGTTGTGGACACAGGCATGGTATAGCCAAGGAAAAATATGGATAAATTATTCAAAAATTTTCCCAGGTGGATGCATCAACCACAAGAAAATTTGGTGGAACAGACCTGGGACTTTCAATTAGTAAAAAGCTGGTGGAACTTATGGGAGGTAATATTAAAGTGAGAGCTGAGGAAGGAAGGGAAGTTCTTTTCGTTCAATGTGATTCTAAAGAAAAGTGATAGAGCCAGATGAGACTACAGGAGTAGAAATGCCTAGTGGAAATTTTGTCTATGAGGGGCAGCGGGCAGTATACTGAGTCTGAAGATCTTCATACACGGGAGAGTGGGAACAGGCTGGAAACTCACTGCCAATTCAGATAAGATATATCAATTTGGAACAGTGAAAATATTCGGAAATAAATTCTGCACTTGGGAAGTTATTTATATGCATAGAGCTTGGAAATTGGGAAAAAGCTGAGAATTTTGCCAGTGTGGTTAAAAATTTAATTTCTGATAATGAGTCAGAACAACAGCTTAAAAAGGAGGCGTTTAGGCTTGACCTGATTATTAGGCGTAGGAGATGATGTATAGCACTATAATTTAACATATTTAAAAGGAAAACTTGCAGAGCTTGGTTTTAAAGGCGGAGAAAATATGAAAACTAATATTCTTATTATGACGATGTACTTACAAGCCTGGCAGTAATGTCCGATATAGTAAAAAGTGCGGGCTTTATAGCAAGACCTGTACAAAATGTAAAGCAGGCGATGGAGGCTATAAAAGCTTTTGCCCCAGATCTTATTTTGTCAGATATATCAATGCCGGATATTGATGGACATGAGTTTTGTGAAATGCTAAAGGCTAATCTAAAAGCAACAGATATTCAGTGATTTTTATATCGGCCATAGGCGATACAAATTCAGAGGGCACTACAATGTGGAGCAATGACTTTAAGTGACCCGTTTGATTTTTGATGAGGTTAAACTTAGAATCAATACTCAGATGAAAAATCTGGTTATGCAGCATGAACTTGAAGAATATAATAAAAGGCTTCATAGAATGATGAATACTCAGATTGCAAAGATTACTGATGACCAGAGATATCTTATATATGTGACTTGTAAGGCTGGCTGAATCAGAGAAGATCCTACAAGGAACTCATAGGATTAATCGTATCGGTTAATTCTGCATTTTTGGCATAGAGCCTGCAGCTTTCTCCTGAGTATGAAAAGTATATAAGCAATAATTTTATAGAAGACATTGGGCTTTGCAACACTTCATAATATAGGAACCCTTACTATTAGTGATAGAATTTTACTTAAGAAAGGGAAAGCTTTCACAGATGAAAATGACTGCGATGAAAACACTGTCTGAGATAGGAGCCAGGAACCTTAACAGAGGTCTGCGCCATAATGATTCAGCCGACATCCCGTATGGCGATAGATACCTACTATCACCATGAAAAATGGGATAACGGTTATCCCGCAATAGCGAAAGGAATACCTATTTCTGCAAGGATTTTTCCCTGGTTGATGGTGTGATACTCTTACCAGGGATAAGTATTACAGAGATGCCTATACACAGAAGCTCTTGAAATAATTAAAGGAGTCGGAAAGAGTTTTGATCCAGGTATAGTTGATATATTTTTAAAGATACAAGAGTGGGATTAGGAGGAATTAAATTTGGGAGTTGCAAAAAGAACCAGATAATTGAAATATTTTGCAAATGAAGCAGGGACTCAATCAAGGCATTTGATAAGTATATGCTTTGAAGGAGTTTGCGTTGGAGACTTTAGCAGGGAAGTTATAGTGGAACTTTCTAAATTTGTGACGTATAATCCGAAGAGATTCAAGTATGCTGCTATTTGACGGAATAGCACAGGTGAGTGGAAAACTTGAGAAACTTCTTGATTGTTATAGGGATGAGCGTGAGAAACCTGATTATAGCTTTTAAGGAGGTACTTGAAAGCCTATTCTGAGTTCATTCTACAATGGAACTTTATAAGCTACGCATAATGAAAGAGTGAAATGGTGATAATAGTGAGATTATAGAGCTTATTGATAGGATGGATACCGGAGTAGTGGGATTTAACAAATTGCCGACATCTGCCCCCGGCGTCCGTAAACAATATTATATACCGAGCAAGAAAGAGAATAGTTCCGGCCTGGTCACAGCCTACTCAGAGCAACTTTGACGGCTTATTAATAGATGAGGCAAAAAGACCCGAAGATGGTCTGGTTAAGCCTAAAACTCCAACTGAAATTTTGACTTCCTTAAAGGGCAGGCTCATAAATTTTAATATAACAGACGATAAGATGGAAGAAATAAGAAAACTCAGCGTAAGGCTTGAAAATGTGCTGAAAGAACTAAAGCCGGTAGATAATGATGAGATAGTTAGATGAGATAGAACGAGCTTACAGGGGAATAAAGGCCTGGAGTTATGGATACGGATGATTGATTTCGCTATGGTTGCGTCTAAGGCAAACTGGCAGCAAGGGGATCTTCTTAAGCATACGGGAAAGAAGGCTGAATTTGAGATAATAGGGCTTGAAAATGAGGAACATATTCTTCATATAGAAAAGTATAAGACCGGCAGCCTTTTCTAAAGCTCTTACACATCTGATAAAGGAATGCGGGTGGATCATGGGTTTGGAAACTCCTGCCGCAGGCGGAAGGCGGGTAAGAGTGAAGAAGACATATACCCTTTGAGTTTATCAAATCAAATAAATTTAAGGAGTCGAACTCCATTTCAAAGATGATGGTATCGGTATTAATCCTGATAAAATACTTAAGGCCGCTGAGATGAGAGGAATTTTACTTAAGCCAAAAAGCTATAATCTTGAAGACATACTTAAAATACCTTTTCATGACAGGTTTTACAACAAGAAAAACAATTGGAGATTATTCAGGAAGAGGAGTTGGACTTGACCAGGTTGCTCATTTGATTGAAGAAATAAATGGCAGGGTTATACTAAAAGAGTAAAGAAGGCGAAGGAACAGGAGTTGATATTGAACTGCCATATGATCATGTTTCTGAATAATAAGGAGGATGAAATGAGAATTTTACTGGCCGAAGATGATTATGCCAGCAGAAAGTTTGGGATAAGTTTATTAAGTAAGTACGGAGAGGTAGATGCAACAGTTGATGGCGAGGAAGCCGTAGCAGCATTTGAGTTTGCGGCGGAGGATGGAGAATATTATGATTTAATCTGTCTGATATTATGATGCCGGGAACAGATGGAATAGAAGCACTCTATAGGATTAGAGATGCCGAGAAGAGGCTTAATCTTGCAGACGACAGATGTCCTAAGATAATCTCTGGTCTCAGCACTCAGTGACATGAATTATGTGGATGGAGCCTTTGAACTTGGCTGTGACGGATATGCAAACAAACCGCTTGATACTGAGAAATTTGAAGATGTGCTCAGAAGTTGGATCTTATATAGAAAGGTCTTGAGGTTGAGGAGACAGGAATTTCCGGTAAAGTTTGGGATAATAAAAAGTTGAATTTGAGAGGTTGTTGTGGTAGTATAGTGACTATTCCCAAAAGGTTACCCATAACTAACTATAATAGTATGAAAGGAAGTAGTAAAATGACAAAATAGATATAATCTCAGGATTTTCTGGTGCAGGCAAGACAACCCTTATCAAAAAGCTATAAAAAGAGGCACTTGGCGGTGAAAAGTAGTGCTTATAGAAAATGAATTTGGCGAGATAGGCATAGATGGAGCTTCTTAAAAGAGGCCGGAATTGAAATCACAGAGATGAATCTCCGGCTGCATCTGCTGTACTCTTGTAGGAGACTTTGGAGCCGCACTAAGAGATATTGTACAAAGTATTCTCCTGACAGAATCATCATTGAGCCTTCAGGTGTGGGCAAGCTCTCGGATGTAATTAAGGCTGCTGCCGATGTTAAGAAGGACTTTGAAGATGTAGAGCTAACAGCTTTATTACGGTAGCCGATGCAGGCAAGACTACTATGTATATGGAAGAACTTTGGTGAGTTTTTCAATGACCAGATTGAAAAATGCCAACACTATTGTAGTAGCCGTACAGCAAAGACTCCTGAGAGTAAGCTTGAAAAGGCTGTAGCGGCCATAAAGGAGCACAATGACAAGGCGGGTTATCGCAACAACTGACTGGGATAGCCTTACAGGAAAGCAGATTCTTGATACAATGGAGAAGGCAGCAGGAGAGATAAAGGATTTACTATTTACAAAGGAAGAGCTTGAAAGCTGTGAGCATCACCATGTATTACGAGCATAGTCACGAAGACGGGCATGAATGCTGCCACGGACTACCATCACGAGCATGACCACGAGGGACGGGCATGAGATGCTGCCACGGACACCATCACGAGCACGACCACGAAGAAGGTCATGAGTGTGGCTGCGGACACCATCACGAGCAGACCCATGAAGACGGTCACGAGTGCGGCTGTGGACATCACCACCATCACCACGCTGATGAGGGTATTTGACAGCTGGGAGCATCACCACTCCCTAAGCGTTTTACTAAAGAGGCTCTTGAGAAGATACTTGACAAGCTCGCTTGGGGCAACGGTTTAGGCATCATACTTCGTGCAAAGGGGATAGTTCAGTCAGAGGGTGAAGGATGGCTTGAGTTTGACCTTACACCTGGAGAATTTGAAGTAAGAAATGGTGCACCTGATGTAACAGGTAAGCTTTGCGTAATAGGTTCAAGACTTAAAAAGGATGATATTAAGGCTCTTTTTGAAGTGTAAGGGCTGGTAGTGTCTGTATCAATACTTTTAACAGCCATATAATTAGAGAGTATTATCTAAAACTAAAGTAGGACAGGCATAAGGCCTTGTGGCATTATGCTGATAATAAGGCTTTTAAGGAGAATATATGAATCAGGAAAAAGATATACCTGTATATATGTTTACAGGTATGCTTGAGAGGGAGAGACTGCATTTTTTAAGGGATACCTTAGAGGGCGGTGAGTTTGAAGACGGCAACAAATCCCTTTTCATATGCTGTGTGAAGAGGGGCGAAATCAGAGTTGTCAGAGAAACTCTTAAAGCGAAATAAAATGTCTACAGTTGTAGTAGAAGACAAGGAAGATATAACTGAGGAATTCTTAAAAATCTTGAAAAGGAATATAACCCTGACAGGGGTGGTAATCGAGAACAATGGAATGTGGATTCCTCAGGAGATTATAGATGAATTCCCTGAGAATTGGATGCTTGTACATTAGTATCAATCTTATAGACGGCTCCCACCTTTGAGAGCCACTCACAGAATATGGGAAGCTTTGTTATGGAGCAGGTTGCCTGCCGACCTAGTGGTGTTCAACAGGGTTACTGACAATGAGGTAGGGGAGGCTACAGGAGGCGTATAAAGGCACTAAACAGAAAGGCTCAGATCCTCATGAGGATGAAAAAGGAAACCTCGATGATGCCTATGTGGAGAGCCTGCCGTTTGATACGGATAAGTCTGTAATTGAGCTTGAGGATGATGATTTTGGACTGTAGGTATGGATGCTTATGGATCATCTACTAAAGAAAGTATAAAGGGAAAGACTATGAAGTTTAGAGCACTTTATTACAGGGACAAGAATTTCCCTGAAGATAAGCTGGTTCCCGGAAGATTTTGCAATGACCTGCTGTGCCGCAGATGTCAGTTCTATAGGCTTTGTCTGCCACGCACCCAAATGCGTCAGAGTTCGCACTAGAGAAGACTGTAGCCTATGTAGAGGCTGAGGCTAGGGTTTGAATACTGCAAGGACTACAAGGGTAAGGGAATAGTACTCTATGCCAAAGAACCTCTTAAGAGGGCTGAGGCAGGGGCAGTTGGTTTATTTTACATAAAAGTTTGTATGATTCCTTGATGGAGAAAAATAATGGTGAGACCAATAAAAATTCAATAATTGAATGGAAGGAGAGCTGAAGAAGCTGTAAAATGGGCTAAATTCGCAGGATACAAAGAAAAAGATGTACAGGAAATAATTAAGTCCGTAAGAAGAAAAAGAATAAGAAAGATTTATAGTATATTTTTGAATGACTCTTGAATGCGAAAGCTACCTATGATTAGAGGGAACTTTCGGTGTTTTACTATATGGGTAGGTGGTTTATGTCAAAAAGAAAAATACTGTCATAGAGCTCAGATACTATGAAAAACCGATTAAAGAGCCTAGTACTTGCCATCTTGGAGAGAGCTGGATAAGGAATACAGGAAAGATACAAATGGCGAAATGATTAACAACCTGCACTTTTCAACCTCATGGAGATAGGATACTCGTGTGTCCGGTGAAGGAGATGATCACTTTGATGGAGAAAAGCAAAAATATAAGACAGGTGATTTTACCATTATTCCATATTAATTTTCCTCATAATACCGTCAGTAAAAAGGAACTAAAAGCTACTAGGGAATATATATATGATCCGAAGACATCTTAAACAGGCATTTCAAAACAACAGACCGTTTGTTGAAAGCACCTTAAAAAGGCTGAATAGTAAGGTATATTTTTATCATAGCGAAAAGGAGCCGGAAACTATACAGTGTGATAAAGTTCTATCTTTGAGGAGATGAGAAATAAAAAGCGTATTACTGTGAAAAACAATCATGTTTTGTAATTCTTTGTTTTTGAGGTGGCAAGAAAGAATACAAGTGATACTTCAGCTGGAACCGAGTACAGGGATATGAGTATTATATCTGCTGCAATATCATACATCGGCAAAAATTATGCAAAACCGATAAGGATAAAGGATGTGGCAGATAGCTGTAATATGAGTGAGACTAACTTTAGAAGGCTGTTTTCCGTATATATGGGCGTACCCCCTTAGAATATTTCAATCTGATTAGAATAAAGTAGAGCCTGTGAGCTGATTAAACTCAACTCTGTACTCCATCGGAAGATATTTGCAATGAAGGTGGGATATTTGCAGATGTCTGCACTTCATGGGAGTCACAGAAAATAGCAGGAGAAGGCTCCTTATGGGTGGAGAGAAATCTGCTGACAATTTTTGAAAAAGCAAAGCTAATAAAAGCAGAGTGTATCAACTAGGCTGAGTAGAAATGCAAGTGCAATTTGGTCGAAATTGCACTCTAGTAAATTATTAGCAACATTGCACTTTGATTATTAGTTATAATATCCTCCATAAATATAGTTGGTTTTTAGACAAAAATTACCAAGGATATATATCTATACATAAAAATTGTCTAAAATTAACTAATATATTTCGGGTAAAACTACGATTTATTCCCCGAATACTAATTTTTCAGAGGAGTGTA